>Ga0209381_1000138_pt1 | contig 206282 bp, 178 predicted proteins | sample DewCreD2012metaG_FD_184111 | JGI IMG/M metagenome (GOLD analysis project Ga0209381, IMG submission 184111) | Hot spring sediment bacterial and archeal communities from British Columbia, Canada, to study Microbial Dark Matter (Phase II) - Dewar... ... | reverse complement strand
TGTTCAGGGCTCTGGGGGTTGGAGCCCCCCAGCACAAAGAGCTGGGCGCACAGCCCCTGTAGTGACGACTCAAAAAATGACCTGATTGAAATCATTCAATTTTTAGCTAAAGACTGATAATCTCCGGATACCTTGAATCTGGAGCGTTTTTGGGTGAGCCGGGCCCTCTTGCCTGAACTAAAAGAAAGAGAGGGGCTTGTGGTGCACGAGAAGCCGACTCCCCTTCTCTTCGACGAGGAGGGCAGCTTGCTGCCTTTGGAATGACACAGGCTAGCCCGGATTATTCTCCAAAGCCCGTAACTTTGGGGGCTATGCCCCCAAACCCCAAATACGCTTCGAGATATTCCGACTCAAAGCAAAACCAAATCTGGAACCGATAAGCAGGATGCTTTTGAGTATGGATCGGTTTGTCCAAACATATCATTAAGATAGCCCGCATTATCCACTGATCGTGAATAGTGCGGGCTAGAGGCTCTCCAAGAATCGCCTCAAGTAGAGCAATCTCCGGTCTCGCTCCAAAAGCGTCTCGGCCGTGGAACTATTGGTGTAGACATAGAAACCCCTTCCCGTTTTGACCCCTAAGTCTCCGGCCTTTACCTTTTCCATCAGGCTTGCTGGGACTCTGTCCTCATTTACCAGTTGGATCGAAGGATTGCCTAAAAATTTAAGGGCCAAATCCAAGCCGGTGAAATCGTATCTTTGTACCACACCCACCACCGGGATTCTGATTCCTAAAGAGGCCTTTACAGCCTCGTCTATTTGCTCGGGGGTGGCATAGCCCTCATCCAGCAGGTGAAAAATCTCCCTGGCCATTGCTCTTTGGAGACGATTTACTATGTAACCCGGGATGAACTTTTTCATCAACACGGGTTTTTGACCCCAACTTCGCAGAAGCTCAAGGAGTTCTTCCACGACCCCTGAAGAGGTCTTGGGGCTGGGGACCACCTCCACCAAAGGAATCAGATGAGGAGGGGCGTAAAAATGAGCTATTAGGAACCTCTGGAGAAGCTCCTCAGGGGCTATGGAAAAAACATCCAGGTACGAGGTATTGCTGGCCAGGATGGCCTTTGGGGAAAGCTTGGGAGCTACGGCTTCATAAAGCCGTCTCTTTACAGAGACATCCTCGCTTACTGCCTCCAGGATCAACACTGAATCTTCCAAAGATTCCTCTAGAGACCTGGTAGTTCTTATGAGTCTAAGCACATCCTGGGCCCCCAGCCCCCCTAGCTCCCCCTGGGCCTCGAGCCATTGGGTTTCGGCTTCAAGAAGCTCCCTGGCTTTTCTCAGAGCTTGCTCCTCTAAGTCCACAAGCCAAACCCCATGCCCGGCCCGGGCCGCAAGCAAGGCCAACCCATGGCCCATGGTCCCGGCTCCCAAGACCGTGACAGGATTCTGCCCTTTCTGGCCTTTTCTTATCCTTTCCATTGCAGCCTCCTTATTCTTAAACATCCACACTCCCACCTGTCCCAAAGGCTTCCTACAAAACCCTCATTAGGCCTGATATCCATTTCGCAGGCCCTTTCCCAGCCGGGCCAGTGCTCATATAATAAAGCCAATTGTCCTACAGAAAAGGGGTTTGTCCATGTATGAGATAATGATCCAGGAGAGCTTTTCGGCTGCCCACAGGCTTCGCAATTACGGTGGACGATGCGAGGAGCTCCACGGACACAACTGGCGGGTGGATGTGGTGGTTGGGGCCAAGCAGCTTGACTCCACAGGCCTTGCCATGGATTTCAAGGAGCTCAGGCAACACACCAGAGAGATCCTCTCCAGCTTGGATCATGCTTTTTTGAACGAACTTGATCCTTTTCAAGAGATGAACCCTTCCTCGGAAAACATAGCCCGTTTCATATTCCAGGGCTTGGAGGCCAAAATGGCCGGCCGTGGGGTTTCCGTGGTTCGGGTGAATGTGTGGGAATCGGATCACTCTTGTGCTTCTTACCTGGGAGACGGGGTATGATAGATGTTCAGAACCAGAGGGACCATAGAAACATAGACATCCAGAAGGTGGGGATAAAGAACATTCGTTATCCCATCACGGTCCTGGACAAAGCCAACGGCACCCAAAACACCGTGGCCAGCATCAATATGTACGTGAACCTGCCACGGCAATTCAAGGGCACCCACATGAGCAGGTTTGTGGAGGTTCTAAACGCCCACCGACACCAGATAAACCTGAAGCACTTCGGAGTTATCCTAGAGGAGCTTCGCAAGGCACTCAGAGCGGAAAGCGCCCACATGCAGATCTCCTTTCCATATTTTCTGGAAAAAAGGGCCCCGGTCTCAGGCGCACCGGGGCTGATGGAATACGCCTGCGAATTTTCAGGCTCTGTGGGGGCAAGCAGGGTCTTTTTGGTGGGGGTCTCAGTCCCTGTGACCACCCTTTGCCCTTGCTCCAAAGAGATCAGCTCCAGGGGATCCCATAACCAAAGAGGGCTTGTGTCGGTAAGGGTCTCGTACAGACGTTTTTTTTGGATCGAAGACCTCATCCAGACAGTTGAGGAGTGCGCTTCTTGTGATGTTTATGCCATACTGAAAAGGCCAGACGAGAAATTTGTCACAGAGAAAGCTTATGACAACCCCACCTTTGTGGAAGACGTGGTTCGCAATGTGGCCACAAAGCTGGATGCAGATCCAAACTTTGAAGCCTACAGCGTGGAAGCCGAGAACTTCGAGAGCATCCACAACCACAGCGCTTACGCTTACCTGGAGAAATTACCTAACGGGATCAAGGAAGCCTGGGCCTCTCTGGAAGTTCTCCCACGTAGGATAGAGGCTAGCCTCTAGACAGCATTATTCACGATCAGTGGACAATGCGGGTTGTCTTAAGGGTATCTTGGGTCGAACAGGTCCTTGCTCAAAAACACCCTGCTTTGGGGTCTCAGATTCCGCTTTGGTTTTAGTCCGAATCTGCCAAAACGCACCGTCACAAGCTTTGGAGAATAACCCTGGCAAGCCGAGCCAGCCAAGGGCCAAGGCAAGCTCATTTTCCCCAATCCTTATCTTCTTAAGGCCTCTTCTTTTTCTTCTCACACAGGACACAGATCCATGGCACCCCCCAGGGAGGCCACCTCCTCCCTGGAGAGTTCCCGCAAGTCCACCTCTTTTGCCAGAGCCATCAGGAGCTCTTCCAACTCTTCTTCCATCTGGGGTGAAAGCAGAATCTCCACCAGCCCCTTGTCCCCGTCAAGGGTACGTACAACCCCCAGCCCCTCGTAAGAATGGATCACAAATCCCACGTAGGCTATCTCCTCAGGAGGGAGCATGAAATAGCGGGCTTTGTCTTTCATCCTTCAGGTGACCTCGGCCTGGGGCTTTCTTGAAGCCGCGCGTCTTTTGTGAATAGAATACCCAATGGGAATTCTAGCAGAAAAGGAAGATGGTATGGAACCGCTAGAGCCTTTGCTGGCCCTGGATGTAGGAAGCGGAACCCAGGACCTTTTTCTTTGGGACCCGCAGCAGGTAGCGGAAAATTGCCTGCAAATGGTGCTGCCCTCCCCTACCCGGATGTTGGCCAAAAAGGTCAGAGAGGCCACCCGCAAGGCCCTGCCCATTCACTTGACGGGTTTCCTAATGGGAGGCGGGCCTGTGGCTTGGGCCATCCGCGAGCATGCAAAAGCTGGTCTGGAGGTCACGGCAGAACCCCAGGCCGCCTTGACTCTCCATGACAACCTGGAACACGTGGAAGAGATGGGGATAAGGATCCTGGAGGATCCGCCCGAGCACTCCTGGGTGATCCCAATGGGTGACATCCAAAGGAAAGTCCTGGGTCCCATTTTGGAGAAACTGGAAATTGCGGAACCCAGAATTTGGTGTGTGGCGGTTCAGGACCACGGGCATCAACCTCACGGCAGCAATAGGGAGTTCAGATTCCAACATTGGAGAAAACTGCTGGAGCAAGGTGGCCATCTCTCTGCAACACTGTACAAGGATCCCCCTTCCTATATGACCAGGATGCTCTCTGTGCTCCGGCAAGTGCCCCAAGGTCTGGTCATGGATACAGGGATGGCGGCCATACATGGAGCCATGTGTGACCCTCTGGTGGATGGGGCTTTGGAATCCGGAGTCCTGATTGTGAACCTTGGGAACCAACATACATTGGGAGCGCTGGTGACCAGGGAGCGGGTCTGGGGCATCTTCGAGCATCATACAGGGGCGCTGAGGCCGGAGACCTTGAAGCTCTGGATGCACAGATTCCGTCTGGGCCAGGTGGACTCGCAAGAGGTGATGGATGACGGGGGCCACGGCTGTGCATACCATCCGCAAGGGCTTCCAAGAGGAGCATTTGATTTGAGGGTCGTAACAGGTCCCCGCAGAGAGCTTGCCTCCTCCTTGGGCTGGCACATGGCAGCCCCATTGGGAAACATGATGCTCAGCGGCTGCTTCGGGCTTGTGCGCGCATATCTCCAAGCCATGGATATTGCCTGGCCCCAAGCCCACGGAGCAAAGATCCATGAGTGAGAACTTCGGAGAAAAAGAGGCTCGAGAGCGCATGGAAGAGCTGCGCAAGGCTCTCCATTACCACAATTATCGCTACTACGTGCTGGACTCCCCGGAGATCTCGGACGCCCAGTATGACGCCATGCTGAGGGAGTTGGAGGAGCTGGAGCGGGTCTATCCACAATGGATTACGCCGGATTCCCCCACCCAGAGAGTGGGCGCCCCTCCCTTGGAGAAGTTCGCTACAGTGGAACATGCCCAGCCCATGCTCAGCCTGGCCAATGCTTTCAACGACCAGGAAGCCAGGGATTTCGATGAAAGGTTGCGGCGGTTTCTAAAACTCTCACAGCCCATAGAGTATGTTGTGGAGCCCAAGATGGACGGGGTTGCTGTGGAGTTGGTGTACTTGGAAGGCGTGCTTCAGACCGGGTCCACCAGGGGAGACGGCCTCAGGGGGGAAGATGTGACCCTCAACATCCGCACCATAAAGAGCATTCCCCTGAGGCTTCTTGGAGACACCTCCGAGGCCCCTCCCATTCCCGAAAGGCTGGATGTGAGGGGGGAGGTTTACATGTCCCTGGAGGACTTCAAGGCCCTCAACGAGCGAAGAAGCAAAGCAGGAGAGCCCCTTTTTGCCAATCCCAGAAACGCTGCGGCAGGTTCCCTGCGCCAGCTGGACTCTTCCATAACAGCCCAGAGGCCTCTTGACATGTTTGCATACGGGGTGGGGGAGGTACGGGGAGTCTCCTTTGAGACCCACTGGGAGGTGCTCCAAAGCCTCAAGGCCTGGGGGCTTAGAGTCAACCCTTTGGTGCTTCTGTGCAGGGGGATAGATGAGGCCATAGATAGATATCACAAGCTTCTGGAGATTCGCCATGAACTTCCGTACGAGGCCGATGGAGCTGTTTTCAAGGTGAACTCCATTGCCCTTCAGAGGTCGCTGGGAGAGATATCCCGCAGCCCTCGTTGGGCCATAGCCTTCAAATTTCCATCCACCCGGGAGACCACAGTGGTAAGGAAGATCCAGGTGCAGGTGGGCCGAACAGGGGTTTTGACCCCTGTGGCCATCTTGGAGCCTGTGAGGGTGGGCGGGGTGCAGGTGAGCAGGGCAACCCTTCACAACCAGGACGAGATAGAGCGAAAGGACATCAGGGAGGGAGACACGGTCTTGGTTCAAAGGGCAGGGGATGTTATTCCGGAGATAGTTGAGGTACTGCTGGAGCGAAGACCTCCTGGGGCCCGACCCTTTCAAATGCCGCGGGAATGCCCTGTTTGCGGATCCATGGTGGAGAGGCTGGATGGGGAGGCGGCCCACAGGTGCATGGGCATGTCCTGCCCTGCCAAGCTCAAAGAAAGCATCCAGCATTTTGCCTCCAAGAGAGCCATGGACATAGAAGGACTTGGGGAGAAACTGGTAAACCAGCTTGTGGACAAGGGGCTTGTGAGTTCTGTGGACGATCTTTACGGCTTGACCCACGAGCAATTGGCCTCCTTGGAGCGCATGGCCGATAAGTCAGCCACCAACCTTATGGAGGCAATCCAAAGGAGCAAGGAAATCCCTCTGGAGAGGTTCTACTATGCCCTGGGGATCCGCCATGTGGGAGAGCATCTGGCAAGGGTTCTGGCCAGGCATTACCCTGACCCAAGGCAGCTCATGGAGGCCACTCAGGAGGAGCTTACCAATATCAGGGATGTGGGGCCAAAGGTGGCTCAATCAATAGTTTCATTTTTTAGGGAACCACAAAACAGGAAAGTGGTGGAAAAACTCTTGGGACTCGGGGTCAAGCCCTTGCCCCCCCAAGCCTCCATGCCTTCCCCTCTGGAGGGAAAGACAGTGGTCTTCACCGGGGCCTTGACTTCCATGACCAGGGCCGAAGCCCAAACTCTGGTGGAAAGTCTGGGAGGTAAAGCCTCCTCGAGTGTGAGTTCCAGGACCCATCTTGTGGTGGCCGGGCCAGGGGCGGGCTCCAAGCTCCAAGAAGCCAGAAGATTGGGTGTAAAGGTGGTATCAGAGGATGAGTTTCTCGAACTGGTTAAAAGGACAGGATGAACTCCATGAGGAGGCCGGCCATGGAGGAAACAGTGCAAGCCCATGTCTGGATCTCGGGACGAGTCCAGGGAGTTTTTTTTAGATACAACACTCAGCAACAGGCCCAGGCCAGGGGTCTTAAAGGCTGGGTACGGAATCTTCCTGACGGAAGGGTGGAGGCAGTGTTCCAGGGGGAGCCTGCAAGAGTCCAGGAGATGCTTGAGTGGTGTCACAAAGGTCCCTCTGGGGCCTGGGTCAGGCAGGTGGAGCTGATCTGGGAGACGCCAGATCAGCATATCTCCGGGTTCCGTATTGCCTACTGAGCGACCCGCAAGGAGGCATCAAGGTGCTGTGCTGCCTGCGGACTTGCTAGGAAGGAAAACCACATGGAGCTTCGCCATATAAGGCTTCTTTGCCTTATCCTGGAGCATGGAAGCGTTTCCGCAGCAGCCAAAGCAGCGGGGCTGGGTCAACCCACCGTAAGTCAGCACCTGCGTTCCTTGGAAGAGGAGCTGGGCCTTTTGCTTTTCGAGAGGAGGGGTAGGAGAATAGTGCCCACCGAGGCAGCCTTGGTCTTTCACCCTTACGCCAAACAGGCTATTCAGATCCTGGAGACGGGTCGTCAGGCCCTAGAAGAGCATCTGGGGCTTGTGAGAGGCAAACTGAGGCTGGCCGGAAGCACCATACCGGCACACTATATCCTGCCTGCGGTCATAGCGAGTTTCCATGACAAGTACCCGGGAGTGGAGATGCGCTTGCAGGTGGGGGACACCAAATGGGTTGTGGAAAGAGTCAAGGGAGCGGATGTGGAAATTGGGTTCGTGGGAGCCGAACTGGATCAAGATGGCCTGAGCTTTGAGCCCTTTGCCCAAGACGAGTTGATCTTGGTTGTGCCTCCCGATCACCAGCTTGCCGGGCACACTCTGAGTCTTGAAGAACTCAAGAAATTGCCTTTGGTCTCAAGGGAACCAGGCTCGGGAACTCGCAAGAGTTGGGAAGAGCATCTAAGAAGAGCCAAAGTTGCTTTGGAAGATCTCAGGGTTGTGGCTGAGCTTGGAAGCACTGAAGCGGTTCTCAGGGCTGTCAAAGCAGGAATGGGGGTGGCAGTTGTCTCCATCTGGGCAGCCAAGGACGAGGTGATGCGCGGGGAGCTTCAAACAGTGCAGTTGGACTTGGGAACCATGAGTAGAACCTTTTTTCTTGTCAGACACAAATCCCGCCCATTGTCACCTTCGGCACAAAAATTCGTTGAATTGGCCATGGAAGGGGCTCCTTTGGGGAAGCCCCCATGAGTCAGAACCTAGGCACAAGCAAGCCTGTCTCATTGGTTTGCCGCCAAGGAGGCTCTTTGGGCATGGGAATTATCTACATGGACAATGCTGCCACCTCCTTTCCCAAGGCCCCGGGGGTGGTAGAGGCTGTAGCGCATTACCTGGAGCATATCGGGGCCAGCGCCGGCAGGGGGGCCCACCGTCTGGCAAGAGAGGCAGAAAGCCTCCTGTGGGACACCCGCCGTCTCCTGGCGAACCTCTTTGGGGTGTCGGAGCCCAAGAGGGTGGTCTTCGCCCTGAATGTGACCCAAGCCCTCAACATGGCTCTTTTCGGCCTGCTCAGAGAGGGAGATCATGTGGTGACCACCTCCATGGAACACAACTCAGTGATGCGTCCTTTGCGTCACCTGGAGCGTGTTCGAAAAATCAGTATTTCGCTGGCTCAGGCGGATCGGGAGGGAGTTTTGGAGCCTCAAAGAGTCTTGGAGCTTATCCGACAAGAGACCCGCCTGGTGGTCATGAACCATGCATCCAACGTCACAGGTGGGATTCTCCCTGTAAAGGAGGTGGCAAAACTCAAAGGTGCTGCCATGCTGCTTGTGGACGCAGCCCAAACAGGGGGGGCCGTACCTATCCGCATGGAGGATTGGGGGGTGGATCTGCTGGCTTTTACTGGGCACAAGTCCCTTCTGGGGCCGCCTGGGGTGGGCGGTCTTTGCCTGGCGCCCCATGTGCAACTCCCTCCTCTCATCCATGGAGGCACAGGCACCGGCTCGGAAAGCCATTATCAGCCCCTGGAGCTTCCATTGGCTATGGAAGCAGGAACGCACAACATGGCCGGCATAGCAGGCCTAAGGGCGGCGGCCTCCTATATCTTGGAGCGGGGAGTTGAGTCCATCATGGAGTATGAAGGAAGACTCTTGGAAAAGCTCCTGGAGGGTTTGGGGGGTATCAAGGGGGTGAGGATTTACGGGCCTTCAGATATTCTAGAAAGAGTGCCTGTGATATCCATAAACATGGTTGGTATGCATCCGGACCATCTGGCTGCGGTTCTGGAGGAGGGCTTCGGGATTTTGGTTAGACCTGGGCTTCACTGCTCCCCCAGTGCCCACCAGACATTGGGCACTTTTCCAGAAGGCACAGTGCGGATCTCTTTGGGACCTCTGCAGGAAGAAAAGGATGTGAAGGCACTGCTGCAGGCCCTAGAGGAGATCTCTTCCCAGTTTGGTCCCTGAAGGAACCCCCGCAGGCGGCCTGGGAAGCAATCCCAGAAATGATTGTCCCGCATCATTCACTCTCAGCGGGTAGTGCGGATCACCTTTATGATGTGTGTTGGGATAAACCAAGCCATACCAAGAAACAGCTTGATTTTCGGTTTTGTGGTTGGCTCTGGTTTGAGTCGGAATAAGACAAATCCTGCCTGGGGCTTGGGGGCGTGCCCCCCAAAAGTCGCAGGCTTTGGAGAATAATCTTGGTTGTGTGAAGCCTCAACCTTTTTAAAGTAGGTCTCCAGGTTGTTTCCAGACCTCCCAACAGCAGCTTTGGATCCTTCTGGCCTTGGCTCGTCATCCCGGCTATCATGGAATCCCATGAAACGAGTTCTTGACCGATATATTCTTCGCGAGATGGCAGGTCCCTTTGGCTTGATCCTGGCCGTTTTTTTGTTCGTGCTGCTCATGGGACGGATGCTCAAAATAGTGGAGATGATAGTGAGGCAAGGCGTAGGGGCCTTGGAGGTTCTTCGCTTGCTGCTGTACCTGATACCTTCCTTCTTACCTCTGGCCATCCCCATGGCCACCCTCATAGCAGGGGTGATCTGCTTCTCCAGGCTCTCCTCGGATATGGAAATAACGGCCATGAAGGCCTCGGGCATCAGTCTTTACCAGATGTTGCCGCCGGTGGTGGTTTTCTCGGGAGCCATGAGCCTTATCACCCTGTTTCTCACGGTGGAGGGAGCCCCTTGGGGTGCGTACGCTTTCAGGGAATTGGCTTTTCAACTTGCCAAGAAGCACATTTCAGTGGCAGTGAAAGAGGGGGTTTTCAACGAGCTTATGCCTGGCCTGGTGATCTACGCCGAGCGCTTTCGACTGGAAGACGGTTTCATGGAGGGAATTTTTGTACACGATCAGCACTCCTCACAGGTCCCTGTCCAGATCCTGGCTAAGAAAGGGATGCTCCTTAGGGAGAAAGAAAAGGAAGCAGGACTGGCTTTGCGTTTGGAAAATGGGACTGTTTACCAAGCTTCCCCCAAAGAGGGGAAGCTGCGCCAAATCCACTTTGAGCTCTACGAGCTGGACTTGGAGCTTTCCATGGCCGATGCCCAAGAGAAACTAAGGGGCAAACGTGCCGAGGAATGGGATTTGGATGGGCTGACCTCCCAGATAAGGGCCCGAATCTCCAAGGGGAAAACCATATCCAAGGATCTCCTAATCGAGATCCACCGGAGACTTGCCATCCCGGTGGGATGTTTTATTTACGGCATATTGGCCTTTCCCTTGGCTCTCCAGTCTGGGCCACGGGGGCGCTCCCACGGATTTGTGCTGGGGATGTCCGCCATAGTGGCCTATTACATGACCTTCTCGGCGGGCAGGACCTTGGCCGAGACAGGGGGTGTTCCTCCTTGGGTAGGGCTTTGGTTTGCGAATTTTCTCTTTGGGCTTATGACCGTCATACTTCTTGTTAGAACGGCCAGAGAGAAGCCTTCAGCCCTCTTGATGCGCTTAAACGCGCTTTTCGATCTTTTGCAGCGCGTTTTGGCCAGACGACTGGGAGGCGGGCAGTGAGCCTTCTTTTTCGTTACGTATTGAGGGAGAACGCAAAGGTCCTGGGATGGATCTTCGGAGTTCTCCTGTTGCTTTGTTTCCTGATAGATTTCTTCGAGCGCTGGGATGATCTGCTGGAACACGAGGTCTCCACCTCCCTGGGCCTTTACTACATGGCCTGCCGCCTTCCTCAGTATGTGGTGTACATAATTCCTGTTTCCATGCTTCTTAGCGGCTTTATAACTTTGGGGCTCATGGGCAGGAGGAACGAGCTGATTGCTCTTAAGGCTTCGGGGGCCGGGGGCCTTCTCATCGTGCGGCCCATGCTCATCACTGCGGCCTTTCTTTGCGTCTTGTCCTTTTTCTGGGCTGAGGCTCTGGTTCCTGAGGCTAATAGGGAGGCAGCCAGGATCTGGCAGATGGAGGTCAAGAAGACATCCCAACGCAGCATCATGACCGGCTCCGAGGTGTGGCTTAGAAGCCCCTCTCCCCAGGGCATGACACTCTACCGAATTGGATTTCTTCAACTTTCCCAAACTCCTTTGCCCGGCCAAGGGAAAGACTCCGAGATGGTGCTCAATGAGGTCTCGGTACTTCGTCTGGACAAGGATTTTCGGCTTCTGGAGCGAGTAGACGCTCGGGAGATGTCATGGGATGGACAGCAGTGGTCCTTTCTGGACGGGATTCAGTGGAGCTCCATGAGTTCGGATCAGCAAGGCCCCAGGGTTGAGCGCTTTGAGAAAAAGAGTTTATCTTTGCCAGAGAGGCCTGAGGACTTCCAGTGGGTCAAACAAGAGGTTGAATCCATGGGATTTTTTCAGCTGGCACAGTATGTGGAAAGGGCCCGCAGGGAAGGCTTTGACGCCACCTCCCAACTCACGGACCTTCATTTCAAAGTTGCCAGCGCTCTTTTCTCTCTTGTGACGGCTCTTTTCACCATCCCCCTCGCCATGCGAATCCCCCCAAGGGCAGGCGGCTTGGCCTTGGGGGTGATACTTTCCATGGGCATAGGTTTCTTATATTATCTGGTTCTGGCCCTAGGGCTGGCCTTGGGGCACAGCGGCGCCCTACCGCCCTTCCTGGGAGCTTGGGGAGCCAATCTGATCTTCGGCTCCCTAGGGCTTTGGTGGATGCTCCATATGCGGCAGTAGGCCGACCCTCATGATTAGCCAAGGCCCCAAACCAGGGCTTTGGGCTATCTCCAAAAGCGAAGTCAGGTTCCTTCTGTCCAGGATTCCAGGTAATGCTTCTGCTCCTTTGTGAGTCGATCTATGCGTACGCCCATGCTCTTGAGCTTCAAGCTGGCAATGGACCGGTCTATTTCTTCAGGCACGGGATAGACCTTGGCAGAGAGCTTTCCAGCCCTGCTCACCAGGTACTCCACGCTTAGGGCCTGGTTTGCAAAGCTCATGTCCATGACTCCAGAAGGATGGCCCTCGGCGGCTGCCAAGTTCACAAGCCTTCCTTCTGCCAGAACATATATCCTTCGGCCGTTGGGCAATGAGTACTCCTCCACAAAAGGGCGGATCTGCCTTTTCCCGAGGGCTATTTCCCCAAGACCATCCAAATCCAATTCCACATTGAAGTGACCCGAGTTGGCCACTATGGCACCGTCTTTCATCCTCAAGAAATGTGATTTGCTTATAACCCGGGTGTCACCCGTGAGAGTGCAGAAAAAGTCCCCCACCCCTGCGGCCTGAGCCATGGGCATTACTCTAAAGCCGTCCATTGTGGCTTCCAAAGCCCTTAGGGGATCCACCTCTGTGACCACCACATCGGCCCCCATTCCCCGAGCCCTCATGGCCACCCCTCTTCCGCACCAGCCGTAACCGCTCACCACGAAAACACTTCCTGCCAGAAGCCTGTTGGTGGCCCTTAGAATCCCGTCAATGGTGCTCTGGCCGGTGCCGTAGCGGTTGTCAAAAAGATGCTTGGTCTTAGCATCGTTTACTGAGATGATGGGATAAGTCAAAACTCCCTGGCGGGCCATGGAGCGAAGACGTATGACACCGGTGGTGGTCTCCTCAGTACCTCCGATTATGCCTTGAAGAAGGTCCCTTCTTTCCTGGTGAACAGTGGAGACCAAGTCCGCTCCGTCGTCCAAGGTGATCATGGGCGCACTTTCCAGAACTGCCCTGATATGGGCATAGTACCTCTGCTGGTCCTCCCCTTTCACTGCAAATACCTGAATCCCATCCTGCTTTACCAAGGCAGCCGCCACATCGTCCTGGGTGCTAAGAGGATTGGAGGCGCACAGTGCCACCTGGGCGCCTCCGGCCTTAAGGGTCCTAACCAAAGCCGCTGTCTCGGTGGTCACATGGAGGCAGGCGCCCAGACGGATCCCCTCAAGGGGCCTACTTCTGGAGAAACGCTCCCGTATCATTCTCAACACAGGCATCTCCTGCTCTGCCCACTCTATGCGCAAGGCGCCCTGATTGGCCAATCCTGGCTCCGCGATGTCCGAATTCCTTCTCATGTGTCTCTCTCCAAATGATCTCTTGAAATGTGTTTTGAGCCCAAGGCCCTTTTCTCTAAAGTCCGCCAGCCCGCCTGAGCTCCTCTGCCTTGTCTGTTTTCTCCCAGGTAAAGTCCGGATCCAAACGCCCGAAATGCCCGTAACAGGCAGTCTTCTTGTACACGGGCCTAAGTAGGCTCAGGTGGCGAATCATGTCGCTGGGCTTGAAGCTGAAAAACTCCTTGACCAGCCCGGCTATCCTCTCCGAAGGTATAAGGCCTGTGCCATAGGTGTTCACCATGATGGAGACAGGCTCTGCTCTCCCTATGGTGTAAGCCACCTGAACCTCGCATTCCTCGGCCAGGCCCGCAGCCACTATGTTCTTGGCCACATACCTGGCCATGTAGGAGCCGCTTCGGTCCACTTTTGAGGGATCTTTTCCCGAGAAGCATCCCCCCCCGTGGTGGCCTCTTCCCCCATAGGTGTCCACCACTATTTTGCGTCCCGTCAGGCCGCAGTCGCCCATAGGGCCTCCTATCACGAACCTGCCGGTAGTGTTTATAAAGTAGCTTGTGTTTCGGTCCAGCATCTCCGCAGGCACTGCCTTGCGAATGACCTCCTCCAGAACAGCCTCCCTCAAGGTGCCTATTTCCACATCCGGCCGATGCTGGGCCGCCACCACCACCGAATCCACCCGCACAGGCCGCTTATTCTCATATTGCACTGTGACCTGAGACTTGCCGTCCGGCCTCAAGAAATCAAGCACACCCTGCTTTCTGACCTCAGCCAGCCTCCTGGTGATCCTGTGAGCAAGCACGATGGGCAGGGGCATCAATTCCTGGGTTTCCTTGCAGGCGTACCCGAACATGATCCCCTGGTCCCCAGCTCCCTGCTCTTCTTGCCCGTTGACTCCCATGGCTATGTCAGGGGATTGCTGGTCTATGGAGGTCAAAACCGCACAGGTCTCCCAGTCAAAACCCATGGAAGAGTTGTTGTATCCTATCTCTTTGATTGTCTGACGCACTATCTGAGGCATGTCCACGTAGCAACTGGTTGTTATCTCACCGGCGATTATGGCCAGGCCGGTTGTCACAAGGGTCTCGCAGGCCACCCTGCAAAGCGGGTCCTGCTCTATGATGGCATCCAGAATGGCATCCGAAATCTGATCCGCCACCTTGTCGGGATGCCCTTCTGTGACAGACTCCGAGGTGAAAAGGTAGCTCTTCATGCCCATGGCTTATCCTCCCATTGGAGGCTTTGAAAATCCCGTTTCTTAATCAACCTCAGCCAATGACTTGCTCCTGGCTTTCAGGCTGCCTTAGGCTTTATGGGCCAAAGGAATCCATCTGGGGATTCTTTTTGTTGGGATCAGGCCCACGAAAAAAGGTGAAGCACCTTGCGGCCTCCACCCGCCCGGCAGAACTTCTGTTTTGTACCATGGCCCTTGTCTAATGACAAGTGTTTGAGCTCTTTTGTTATTTTGCGGGGGGGCTTCGGGAATCCTAAAATCAAAGAGAATATGGCCACCAAGGCCCCATAAGTACCTGGAAATGGATAACACGAGCTATAGTAAAGATGCGGCAGCAAGAATTGAGCCCCAATAAAGAACAGCCCGATTTTAGTTTTCAGTTTCGGGCCAAGCTAAGTCGGCACCTGAGGTTTCCCGGGGGCTTCTGGGCTTAGCCTCTAGCCACCGGGGCTTGCAGAATCAATTAGGTGAGTGGCTTTTGTGGTATGCTTATGAGGCCTTAAAGTGCCCTGCTAGAGACCCCACGGCATCTCCGGGGGAAAACGGCTCTTTCGGGCTTGGACGGTACAGATTCCCCAACCATGGAGGATTATCGTCATGGGAAAAGAGTTGTTCGAAAAAGGGCTTAAGATACGCAGGGAGGTGCTGGGGGCCGATTATGTGGATGCCTCTATTTCCAAAGCCGACGAATTTACCCGTCCACTTCAGGAGTTGGTCACAGAGTATTGCTGGGGGGCGGTCTGGGCCCGCCCGGGTTTGGACAGAAAGACCAGAAGCCTTATCAACTTGGCCATGCTTACAGCCTTGAACCGGCCCCACGAGGTGAAACTCCATGTAAGAGGCGCCCTTAACAACGGCTGCACCAAGGATCAGATACTGGAGGTTTTCATGCAGTGCGCGATCTACTGCGGGGTGCCTGCGGCCATGGACAGCATGCGCTTGGCCCGGGAGGTTTTCATGGAGATAGAGTGCAGAAATCAGGACTGAAAAGCCTTCCCTTTTTGCAGGGCTTGGATTTTTTCGAGAGGCCCTTAAGTTGCACCCCCTCACCAATTCAGGCCGTCCAATCTGGAATCTGCCCTCAAGGAGAAAAAACCCACCCACTTGAGTGATGGGGCGGTATTGAGAGGAGTTGGGGGCCTCAACCCCCAACCTTGCTTCTTTGCCCGGTGATCAGAGTCTGAGTTCTATGTTTAGACAACCAGTTTAGCCCGGCATATGACGCGGTGTCTCAACGTGCCGTATATGCAAACCGCCAAGACGCAGATGCCTGTCCAAATGGAGACTTCTTGGCTGGGATGGAGCATCACCACCAGTGAGACAAAGCCGAAACCCAACCGCACAACAGCGTCCAGCGCCTTTTTGTCAGATATCCGCCCGAACATGGCAAAGCTTATCCCCCAGCAGGCCACAGCCACCAACATCATGTCCAAAACCTGTCCCCAGCCGGGGCTGGTCACTATTCGAGAACGCACGAAAATGGCGAAAGTCATGAGCGTGATGGGCAGACACAGCTTTAGGGCCTCAAACATGGTCTGCACAAAAGAGGCCTCCGCTATCCTGGCCGAGACCGCGGCTGTGAGGGAAGTGGGAGGTGAGAGCTCACCCCACACAGCCAGCAGGAAGCAGAAAAAATGAGCTATCCACGGGTCTATACCCAGTTTACGCATGGGCTCCACTATGATCACAGCCAGGACTATGTAGGTGGCCGTGGGTGGAAGACCCAGGCCCACCAGCCAGCCGAATATCCAGGCCATAATCACCAGGGCTATGATGTGCCACTCCCCCACGCTGAGGAGCATTCCCCCCATCCTGTTTATGAAACCCGTCACAGTGAAAAGCCCCACCATTATCCCCAAGGTGCAAAGAAGAAGCGTCAAAAACGAAGTCATCTCAGCATGGGTTGTTATCATGGTCTTGACATTTGCAAGAAGAGTATCCTTCTGAGTGGAAGGGTCTTTGCGTACGTGTTTGAAAAAGAGGTAAAGCAGGATCAAAAGCAAAAACATGAATCCGCCTGTGTAAAGCCCAGCCAGCTGCTCTCCTATGTGTACAACACCCATGAGGAAGGTAAGAAAGATTATTCCTATAAAGAAGACCCCTGTTTTCAGCTGCTCGTACACGGGGATGGTGCTTTTCTCTATGGGCTCCGGTGGCATGAGCCTGGTGCTGATCAAGTAAAGGGACAAGGCCAGGGTGGAATAATAGGTAAAAGCCAGTGCAAATCCTCTTATCACCACACTCCAGTAAGACACCCCCAAAAACTCAGCCATAACGAAGCCCGCCACAGCCATCACAGGAGGCATGATGAGGCCTCCCATGGATGCAGAGGTCTCAACCGCCGCGGCTATCTCCCCAGGCATGCCGTATTTTTTCATAAGGGGTATGGTAAAAGCTCCCACCACAGTGGCGTTGGCGGCACCGCTGCCGCTTACCATTCCCACGGCCGAAGAGGCCAAAACAGCGGTCTGGGGAACCGTGGCCCTGGATTTTCCGGCTATTTTCCTCATGAAGTGGACCATGGCCCCCTGGGCTCCGAACCCATTGGCAGCGGCAGCCAAAAGCAGAAAAGCTGCAATGGTTGTGAGCGCTATCTGGGCGTACTGCCCATAAATGCCTGTGGAGAGTTCCACCGTGCTGGAGGTGATTATCCTGTAAAAGGTGGTCCCGGGATGCCAGAAAAAGTCAACAGGGCTGAGGTATCCCCAAAGAGTGTAAAAGACCATAACCACGTTTACCCAGAAGAGCTCCGGGTGCACCAGCCTGGAGAGCTCCATGACCAAGAGGAAAACCAACAGGCCCATTATGAAATCCGTCCTGGTATAAGAGCCTTGCCGCCAGATGGCTATCTCCTCGTACTGGGCCGTGAAATGATAAAAGGCAAACACGCAGACGCCCAAATATACAAGCAAGATCAGGTTATTCAGCAAAGGAGGAAGCCTCTTGTACATGTAGCCATCATCGTGCATCCTCAGTATTTGCAACATGAGGGCTATGGGCACCAAGGAGGCCACAAGCTGGCTGGCACCCCCGAAACCTGTGTAGAAGTACCAGCAAAGCCAGATGAACATGAAAACCGACAAACCGAATCTCAGATTCTTGAGGTTTGCATAATGCCGGACAAGTTCTTTCACAGCTTCTATCCTCCTTCACCCACAGAGCTTCCTCCCCGCTTTGGACCTGATCCCTAATCTGCCAGCAACGCCTTCACCCGCATACAAACCCATCCGGGATCCAAGAGCACGGGGCCGGCTAAAAGTTCCCCAGCCCCGTTTCAATCAAATCCTCTCAACTCACTTTCCGCCGGCCACCTTCCAAGTCTCTTTCCAGGCTTTGTGCTCTTTTAGGAACTTGGCCAGACCTGCATGAACTGGCACTTGTGGGTTGGCCTCTATCCCCTTGACCTGCATTCCCACAAAGTCCTTGGCCAAAGGCTCGAAACCAGGGTCTGCCTTGGCAAGATTCTCTTTTTCGGCGAAAAACTTAGTAAGCATCTTGTACACGATATCTTCAGGCATGTCGGGAAGCACGTTGTAAGCAAAAAGAAGTGGGACCCCCAATATGGTCTTCACACCCACATCCTTGGTGAACACCTTGCTGGCGTCTATTTCCACGGGGGCAAGGTTGGCAGAGGTTAGCTTCTTTATCTCTTCCTGGCTGGGGTTGATTATCTTGATGTCCAGCTGAAGTTCTGTCTCACGCCAGTAGGAAGGCAAGGATCGGCCGGCCGTTGTGTAACAGACCGCCCCCACTATGGTGCCTGCCTTGAGGGCATCCCCCTGAGCCGGCTCGCCTATCTGGACATGCTTGAACTCATAACCCAAGGCTTTAAAAATTCTTCTAAAATTAAGCCAGTTCATAAAGCCGGCCGGAGTGAAAAACACTGGCTTTCCGCTGAAATCCTTCCAGGATTTGAACTGGTCAGCCTTAGAGGCCAGAACCGCCATGAAAGACTCCATGGGATAGGCGTACCAGGTGTGGACCAGGAGGCCTTTCCCAGGTTTGTAGTCCTTGAAGGCACCGTCTTTTTCGTAAACATCAGTCATCCCCACATCGGCCGTATAGGAAATCTCTGCATTGCCGTCCATCGCTGCCTTCATGGCCGCCGTTGTGGAGGGGTAAGGGTTAACAGTCACCGTGTACTCTCCTCCCAGAGCATCCTCCAGGACCTTTACCATCTGGGCTGCTACCTTGTAACCATATGAGCCGGTGCTGGAAGTAGCCCAACGAATGGACTTTCTCTCAGCAGCCTCAAGCGAGGAAAGTGTGTAAAAGGCTAAGAAAAGCAAAAGGGTCCCTATAGCCACCAAAAAAGTTCCTGTCCGTCTCGCGTAACCCATGACCTGCCTCCTGGAGATTTTTTTTTGGGGAGCTGCTGCCCCGCACCAGAACCGGCGGATTCTTTGCAACCCCCCTTTTTGCTCTTGTTTGACTCCCTCCTTGCCTCAAAAAAGCTCCCACTCAGCTACAGAGGGCTTAAGGCCTCTTCCCAACTTGAAGCCATCTGTTCAAACCCCATATTCCGAGCCCGGACAAAGGAAAAAAAGGAATTTTGGATGTTCGGCACGAAACCTACCAAATATCTTCGATTGAGTCAATGGCAAAAAGAAATCCTCTGTGCGAGTGGCAAAAATCAACTCAGGGATGCTCCAAGATAACCCCGATTATTCTCGAAAGCCCTTAACTTGGGGGGCTCAAGCCCTAAAAACCGGGCCAGATCTGGAACCGAGAAAACAGGGCGTTCTTGAGTACAGAGCGGTTTGTCCTGACACCTCCTGAAGATGGGGAGCATTATCCAGTGATTGTTAGCAACGTGGTTTCAACCGGTAAAAGAGACGGTGAGGGCGGCCTCCCGGCCCACAGCCTGCATTGATCAAAGAAGGCATAGGGCTTGAGCCAAGGGGCCGCCTCCTCTTGAGTTAGAGAGAACGCAGAAACGCCACCAAGTCCTTCTTTTCCTGATCCGTCAGCTTCAGGCCCTGGATAAGATTAAAAAACTCCACCGTGTCCTCAAGGGTTAGGAGGCGCCCGTCGTGAAGATAAGGAGGGGAGTCCTTGATGCCCCTGAGGGTGAAGGTCTTAATGGGACCGTCCGAGGAGGCCATTCTGCCGTTTACCATCTGCGGTTTGAAGAATCTCTCGGCCTTCAAGTCGTGCATAAGATTGTCGGTATAGTAGGGCGCCGGATGGCAGAGCCCGCATTGGGCCTTGCCGAAGAAGATGTCCTGGCCCCTAAGCTCTTCCGGGGAGGCCTTTGCCTGGTCGAGCCTTCCATAAATGTTGAGTTTGGGAGCCGGCGGGAAGCCAAGCAAGGCCTGGAATTCAGACATGAAATGGACCTGGCTGCCCCTTTCCAGCACATTTACTCCCTTCTTGGTTGCTATGACAGGATCGCCGTCAAAGTAAGCCGCCCTCTGTTCGAACTCCGTGAAATCCTCGACAGACTTGAGAGCCCTCTGGGAGCCGAACAAGCGCTGCACATTGACGCCTCGCAGGCTGGGGGTGTCTATCCTGTGGCGGAATTCCTGGGGCCTTATGTCCCCCACAAGGTGGGTGGCTGCGTCGGTATGTCCATTGGCGTGGCAGTCGAAGCAGGCCACCCCTCTGCTGGGTTTCTCGGATCTCCTGTCCTCGGTCTGGTTAAACTGCTGCTGGGGGAAAGGAGTCACCAGAAGCCTTAAGCCTTCGAGCTGTTTGGGGTTCAGAATCCCGTTGAAAAGCTCATAGTAGTTGTTGATGGTGACCAGCTTTCCCTGGGAGACATCCCCCAGATCGGGCCTGGTGGTAAGATAGATGGGGGCCGGGAATTCGGGAAGAAAATGATCGGGTAGGTCAAAGTCCAGATCGAACCTTGTGAGATCCCTCTCTTCCTGTCGGTTCAACTCATCGATCACAAACTTGGGGAAAACCATGCCGCCTTCGGCGTGATTGGGATGGGGCAAAGGAAGAAACCCCTTGGGCCAGAGATTCTTTTCCTTTATCTCCTCAGAGCTCATGGATGCAAGCTGTTCCCAGGTCACCCCCTGAGGGAGTTTCACCCTCACACCTTCCTGTACAGGCTTGCCGCGGGACATGGTCACACCCTTGGCAGGGCGGTTTGCCAGGTCGTATCTCTCCTGGAGCAGATCCATCTGTTTTTTCATCACCTCAGGCTTTTCAGCCTTCATCTTGGCCATGGTCTTCTCAAAAGGCACTTGAATATCCACAGGGGCATAACTGCTCTTTCTGGGCTCCTGAGCCGAGGCTGCTGCCAGTCCAGGTAAGAGCCCAAGACATGTAACAATTGAAATAGCCGTCTTGCGCAAGCAGTTCATGTAGGATCCCTCCTTGATTGGCACGGGCCGTTTCGGTGAACCAAGAGACTTTTTGTGGGACAACAATTGAAGCTCTCACACACCCCTCATAAGTAAGGTCTTTTTATCTTTCACCCGAGGATCACCCCCTTTCTGAACCGGTGTCCTCTCCAATGACACCCCTGGAGGTTCCTTCCCCTCCATGACTAAGAATCATTAGGCTACACTCAGCTTCAAGTGCTCAATAGAGCGTTTTACCCACATTGGCAACCCAATCCTGCCTGTTCCTCACCCAAGGCTACAGTACAAACCCCATGGGCTTTGGCCAGCAGGCTCCCAAAAGCAAGGCTTCCTTGCAAAAGGAAATTTCAGCGAATTTTTCTGGAATTAAAAGGCAAAGGGTCTTGAGCCCACCTGAAAGCTGAGCCGGATACTTCTCCAAAGCCCTTAACTTGGGGGGCTCAAGCCCCAAAGCCCAGGGCCGGATCTGGAACCCAGAAAACAGGGCGTTCTTGAGTACAGACCGGCCTGTCCTGACACATTCTGAAGATAGGCAGCATTATCCAATGATTCTGAGTAATGCAGGTCAGGCCCACGAAAGGTATGAGGAAGGTCTTGATGTTGGTTCCCTTCACAGCCTGGATTTCAGAAGGGCCAGACGAGAAGCGGCTTGCGCCAGAGTCTCCTGCTTCTTGCAGAAACAGAATCGCACCTGCTGGGAACCCCTTTCAGGCTCTGCATAGAAGCTGCTTCCCGGAACCGCTGCAACGCCTATCTCCTCTACCAGGAACTTGCAAAAGGCAACATCATCCTGGAATCCGAAGCTTGTGATGTCGGTCATAATGTAGTAGGCCCCCTGGGGCCTGAAAGTGTGAAAGCCGGCTTGGGCCAAAGCTTCCAGGAGCATGTCTCTTCGGGCCGCATATCCTGTGGCCAGCTCCTTGTAATAGCATTCCGGGAAACCCATGGCCACAACTCCTGCCTCCTGCAAAGGTGCTGCAGCCCCAACTGTCAAGAAATCATGCACTTTTCTGACTGCTGAGGTCAGCTCCTGGCAGGCCAGCACGTACCCTATGCGCCAGCCTGTAACGCTGTAAGTCTTTGAAAGACCGTTTATGACAATGGTTCGCTCTCTCATTTCCGGCAGGGAGGCTATGCAGAGATGTTCAGCCCCGTCATATAGAATGTGCTCGTAGATTTCGTCTGTAATGACAAGAGCATCCCACCTTCGGCAAAGCCCTGCCAAAAACTCCAGTTCTTCCTTGGAAAACACCTTGCCTGTGGGGTTGTGGGGGGTGTTGAGTATCAGGGCCCGGGTGTTCTGGTTGAAGGCCGCCTCCACCTCGGCCCTGTCAAAACTCCAGTCCGGAGGATTCAGGGGCACGTACCTGGGCCGAGCCCCGCACAAGATGGCGTCGGGTCCGTAGTTTTCATAGAAGGGCTCAAGCACCACCACCTCTTCACCCGGATTCACCACGGCCAGCATGGAGGCGATCATGGCCTCTGTAGAACCGCAGGTAACAGTTATTTCAGTCTCCGGATCGTACCTGAGGCCCAGATATTGTTCCACCTTTTTTGAAATGGCATTTCTGAAGGCTGTTGAACCCCAGGTTATGGAGTACTGGTTGAGGTCGGCGTCTATGGCTGCCTTGGCGGCTTCTTTGAGGGGTGTGGGGGCCGGGAAGTCCGGGAATCCCTGCGCCAGGTTCACCCCGTTGTGCCGGATGCAAAGACGGGTCATGTCCCTAATTACCGATTCGGTAAACTGCCTCGCCTTGTAAGAGACTCCTCTCTGGTTCATTTTGCCGGAGCTCCCGCCTGGGGAAAAATAGTTTCACTGCCGCGGTCCCATGACGCAAAAGTGGCCTCTCCGGCAGTGGAGTTTCAAGGGTAACATCCGGCAGGCTGCAGATCAACAGAGCCTTGGAGCTTTCTCATTACAAGGCAACAGCGTTTTGTTAAAGAAAGGGAATCATCCGGGGTTGAGGTGCAATCAGGGTCGAGTCCTTACCACTTCCTCCAGAGCTTTAGGAATCTCTTCTATGATCCGGCCTATTTGGGTTGCAGGGGTAGGATCCGCCAGCTTTCCCGCAAGCCTGTTGGCCCTGGCCGCCCACTCACAAGCCCTTGCCACCTCTATTCCAGAGGCAATGAGAGCCGCGGCCATACCCGTCACTGTGTCCCCGGTGCCTCCTATGGCCTCCATAGCCTCTACAACCGGCTCCTTGATGACGGATAGGACCCCTTCCCTTGCAACAACGTAGTCGGAAACTCCCTTGACCAGGAGCCAACGAGATGCATCCTCGTTCTTGTAGGCCCTTGCTATTAGCTCAGGGACACGATTCTCCTCTTTTAGGAGAAAGCCTCTGGTGTAAAAAGGATGGGGAGCCTGCTCATCGGCCAGAAAAGCCAGCTCCCCCACATCCGGAGTGAAAAGGTCGTAAGACTGGGCTTGACCGCTCATCTTGGCCACGTACATGTAACCGGCATCGGCTATCAGCAGAGGTCTTGGCTCAAGGGCATCCAGGGCAAAAAGCACCCTGTTGTGCCAGTCCACATCAGGCAGAATGTAATGAAAAGCTATGACCCTTGCACCCCAAGAGCCAATTTTTTGAGCCAGATGGGCGTAAAGTTTTATGCTCCCATCCCCTGTGCCTATGTCTCCTGCCAGGCAGGCATAAGGCGGACTGTCACCTAACAGGGAGGCGGTTTTGGCAGCAGCAGCCAGCAGGGCAGTGGTGCCTCTGCCCACAGCAATCTCTTGCCCTGCAAGAAAGAGTTTTTCCCGGTTCAGGGATACATGACCTTCCAGCACCTCTGGGGGCCGGTCAGGGACGGTTCCTACTACTGCGAGCACCTTCTCATCGCCTCCTCGAAAGCCATCTGCAAGGCGTATCCGCACAAGGTGTGGCCTAGCTCAAGGGGTTGGGGGGCTTCCCTGAGGTTCTGCCCTACAAGTTCTTGGGCTAGGTAAGGAACATCCGGGCACCCCCCCCCGGACACATTCACTATTAGTCCGGTGCCTTTTTCCACCGTCAATTTCATGTTGGCGGCCCTCACCATGAGATAAGCACCCAGCTCCTTCACATGGTACAGGCCCACAGGACTAAGCAGCGGGCTCTCTACAGGAACCATCTCCAAGGGCTCCAGTCCAACATCCCCAAGGATCCTTTTCACCTCAAGCTGCTCCATCAATGCAAACTCTATGACCATGTCACAGCCTGTTTGTATCTGGGGAGGCGGCCCCATTACCCTTACCTGTTTCCCTTTTGCGCGAAGAACTCTCTCGGCCCGGATCACCTCACCCGTGCTGCGAAACACCAAGATACCCTTCCCCTGCCGCCCCTCGGCTGAGGGTTTGGGAGACTTCTGGGTATCTCTTCTGAATTTCTTTAGTAAAGACTTCAAGCCTCTTTCTCCAGAAGGATCTTGTAGCCTTGATCGGTCTGTTCTTCCTTGGATACCCGCCATCCTTCCATAGTGGCGGCCCTTGCCACATTCTCACGGCTGGTACTTGTGTCCACCAAGACCTCCAGAGAGCCCCGGCCCATTTTCTTCATGTTCTCCATGACCAGAAGGACCGGCTGGGGGCAGGAAAGCCCCCTGGCGTCTATTGTCTTGTCGGCCATCTCATAACCTCCTTTCAGGCTCTTTTCAAGTTGGTGAAACCGATGAAAAGGCAGGTAGCCAATGTTACCACCACGGCAGTGACACCATGGGCCCCAATGCCTTGTGGGCTGCTGGCCAGACCGAAGTTATGCGCTACGGCTGCTCCCACTATCATCCCCAGCACAAAAATCCCGGCATCATTGTCTCCTTCCCCTGCCATGAAGAGCTGCCTTCCAGGGCACCCCCCGGCCAGGGCAAAGGCCAGCCCCGCCACCAGCATCCCTGCAAAGTTCCAGATATGCTGGGAGTGGGCTACAGGCTGTTTCTCGAACCCTGGGTGGAACTGGCCCAGGGTCAAGTTAACCACCCAGGCAACCACTACCAAGGCAATCATGCCCGAGAAAAGATGCCACTGGCGAAACAAGATAAGGTCACGGATCCCTCCCATGGTGCAGAAACGGCTCCTTTGGGCCAGAATTCCGATGAGCAGTCCGGCTCCCAGGGAAATCAGCAATGGAGCTTTGGCGGCTCCCGGCCCTTGAAGGCTGTAGAAAAGGATTCCGCTTGAGGGCTGGCCTTCCACCGGCGGGTATATGATCCTCAGCACAAGGAGACCCCCCATCAGGATGGGAAGCAGAAGCCCCACCGAGACACTCTGAGCATTGCTTCGCCCCAGAGAATAGCCCCCTTTGAAGAAAAGGGTCCCTATCCATATGCCTGTTCCCAACCCGGCCAAACCCAAGATGGCGTTTCCGTCTCCACCAGCCAGCCTAAGAAGAGCCCTCCAGGGACATCCCAAGAAGACAAGCGCCCCCACCATGGCGCAAACCCCCAGAAGAAATCTGGCTACAGGAGCAGACCCGCCTCTAGGCCTGAATTCCCTGAAGGCCAAGGCAGAGAGAAACGCCCCCAGCACAAAACCCAGTATCTCCGGCCTCAGATACTGTACCACCGCGGCCCTGTGGAACCCGACGGCACCCGCGATATCCCTCTCCATGCAGGCCACACAGATGCCCATGTTGGCAGGGTTTCCCAGCTTTTGAAGCAAAGGGGCCATAACACCGATGGAAGCCCCCACAAGGATGATCCCCCAGCGAGTAGAAAAGACATTCCCTTTCATTTCTCCCACCTCCCTCCTCTCCAGCCTGGTTGTTGTTTCAGCTTGCCGAGTCCATCCCTATGCCGGGAAAAGACGGACCATAGCTCCCACTTTAAGCCTATTTGGAGGCCGGCCTGCGAGTCGAACGCAGCAGGATGGTGTTTAGCCATCCCCATACGGGTTTGCAGCCCGCGGGGAGCCCCGGCTCCCTTCACCGGCCTCTCCAGCAATTTCTTCTCCTAGACCCCTTCCATATCGAATTAGACAGGTGTGCGGCCAACCTGCCCACGTCTTGCAGCAGGCTTCCAGGCAGCCTCCTCAATGCATTCCAGAAACCCCTGGGAGAACGCCTAGCGATTATACTGGACTAAATCCTAATTGACAATTTACTATATTGTCAAACACAATTTGACTCCATGGAATGCTCAAGACCTCCCCCCTCCTTCTCGCACCACGCCTTTCCCTGCAGGCTCTCGTGGGGTATGATGAGAAAAAAGGCGCCCCACTGGGCGCTTTATCTGCTAGCTAGGGGATACACTTGAAAAAATCCCTGGTCAGGGAATTTAGGAAAATTGTGGGAGCCCAGAAGTGTCTTGAAACACCCGAGGACCTGTACGCTTATTCCCACGACTGCTATGCCAGGGGCAAGCCGGAGTTGGTTCTGATCCCCAGAACCACCCAGGAAGTCTCTGCCATCCTGCGCATAGCCCACCGGGAGGGGGTGCCTGTAACGCCCAGGGGAGGCGGTTCAAGCCTTTGCGGAGCCACAACTCCCATAAAAGGCGGCATAGTGCTGGCCACAAACCAGATGGACAAGATCCTGGAGGTAAGCCAGGAAGACCGTCTGGCGGTGGTGGAGCCGGGGGTTGTGACTCTAAGGCTTCATCAGGCAGTAGAGGCCGTTGGGCTCTTCTACCCGCCAGATCCGGCTTCCTCCGCCATGTCCCTCATAGGGGGAAACGTTGCCACCAACGCAGGAGGACCCCGCTGCCTCAAATACGGTGTCACCAGGGACTACCTTTTGGGCCTTGAAGTGGTCCTGGCGGACGGAGAAGTGCTCCAAACAGGAAGCCGCGCTGTGAAGGACGTAACAGGTTATGACCTAACTAGGCTCTTTTGCGGTTCCGAGGGGACTCTTGGGGTGATCACCCGCATCACCGTGAGGCTAATACCCAAACCCGAGACAAAGCGCACTATACTCACCAGCCTGCGCACGGTGGAGGAAGCCAGTCAAATGGTCTCCTGCATCATAGGGGCCGGCATCCTGCCCACAACCCTGGAGTTCATGGATCAGGCCTACATTCAGACTGTGGAGGGATTAATGCATCTGGGGCTTCCCTTGGAAGCCGGGGCCATGCTCCTAATAGAGGTGGACGGCTTCGAGGAGGCCGTGGCCCGCCAAGCCGGCATAGTGGAGAGGTTCTGCAAGGAGCATGGTGCACTGGAGGTGGCAGTGGCCAGGACCCCACAGGAAAGCGACCAGCTCTGGAGAGGCAGGCGCATGGGCACCGTGGCCCTCATGAGGGCGGCCAAACTCATGATCTCCCACGACGCCACTGTTCCAGCCAGCTCTATTCCGGAGTTGGTGGCCCACACCCACGAGGTGGCCCGCCAGGCAGATCTCAAGGTGGTCATCATAGGGCATGCCGGAGACGGAAACATGCACCCCATTTTCCTTCTGGATCCCTCCCGAGAAGGAGAGATGGAGCGGTTCGAAAAGGCATCCAGAGAGCTTTTCCGCTTCACAGTTGAGAAGGGAGGAACCCTCTCAGGGGAGCACGGCATAGGCTTGGAGAAAAACCCGTATCTTCATCTTCAGGTAAATGAAATCGGCATGCACACCATTAGGGCCATAAAGAAAGCCCTGGACCCCAAGGGCATATTGAATCCGGGGAAGTTTGTTTGAAGCGGGCAAAGGGCAATTCATGATGCCCCATTGCCCGCTGCCTGTTGCCCATTGTCTCGCTGGAGTAGGGGAATGCTACCTCAAGATCAGGTCATTAAGGAAGCCCTTAAGTGCTCTGGGTGCGGTTTTTGCCTGAGCGCATGCCCTGTGTACAGGGTCTTGGGCGTGGAGACTCTTTCTTCCAGGGGACGGATGGACACGATACGGGGCATGCTTTTGGGGGAGCTCAAGCTCACCCCCCGCATGGAAGAAATCCTCTCCACGTGTCTCATGTGCCAGGCCTGCGAGGCTGCCTGCCCCCCAGGGGCTGCCGCCCACAAGGTGCTTTTGGAGGCCCGACACAGGGCTGTTAAGGAAAAAGGCATGCCCTGGGCCAAGAGCTTGGCCTTCAGAAGATTGCTCAAGGACCGAAAGGCTCTTGCCAGGGCGCTCCAGCTCGTCCGAAAGATTCAAGGCCCCCCACCAGGGGCAAAGCGCCACGACTTGAGGCACCTTCCCACCCTTTTTTCGGGTTTGGCTGGTGGGAGGGCTCTGCCCCCCATTGCCCAGAAGCCGCTTAGGGAACGCTTCCCGGAAAGGGTGGAGCCCGTCCCTGGAGTGGGACTTAGAGGCCGGGTCGGATTTTTTCCAGGCTGTTACATGGAGTTCGTGGACACCTCCATAGGAGATGCTGCCATAAGAGTTCTCTCCAGGGAAGGCTTTGAGGTCTTCTTCCCAAGGGAGCAGGTCTGCTGCGGGGCCCCGGCCCTGTTCAGCGGGGACCTGGAGGATACCCTCGAGATAGCGGTTCGAAACGCTCGGGCGTTTGCCAACCAGGATTTGGATGCGGTACTGGTCATCTGTGCCACCTGCGGCTCAGGGCTCAAGGAAGGCTACGACGTGGTGGCCCAGCACCTGGATGGAGACCTAAGGGACCTAGTGAAGAGATTCTCCAGTAAGGTCCAGGACCTAAGTATGTTTCTGGCCTCCCGGGGCCTGCGCCAAAAGCTTGTCCTGCCAGAGCCCCTTTTGGTCACCTATCACGATCCTTGCCACCACGTGCGCGGCCAGAAGATATCCGTGGAGCCCAGAAGCCTGCTCCTCTCTATGGGCAACCTGAGCCTAAAGGAGATGGCCGAGCCGGCCAGGTGTTGCGGCGGCGGGGGCTCTTTCAGCCTGGCCAACCCGAAGCTTTCAATCGAGATCGGGCGATGGAAGATTAATGATATCCTGGCCACAGGCGCCCAAGCCGTGGTGACCAGCTGCCCGGGATGCGTGCTCCAGATCCAGGAAGTGGCCTCTCGAGAAAAAGCCCAATTCCAGGTACTCCACTTGGTGGAGCTGCTGGATAAGGCCTTGGAAGGGAAATGAATTGAAAGCGGGGGCTCAGGATTCTGAGACCCCGCCTAAAATGATCAGCCTCCCACGGCCTTTGGCTTGCAAAGATCCTCCTCCTTGACTGCAACCCGCCCGCAATTCTCGCAGAAATATTTCACTTCCTGAAGCTTGGGCTTGCAGATATGTTTCTTTTTCGAGGACTGAGCCCCGCAATATTCGCAGCTGTAAACCTTACCCGCTTCGGTGGGATCGCAAAGATGTCCGGCCTCAGGGGACACGGCTCCACATGTCTTGCAAGTGTACATCGCCATTTCATCCTCCTTTTTCATGTTGTGGTCTGTAGCCCCCTGCCGCTCAACGGGGCATTTGCATCCAGTCTAACCCCCACCTTGGGGGGCTTCAAGGGTTCATGGCCCGATTGACAACCTCCTGCCTTCTTTGTTATTTATCGGCCATCCTCCTGGCCTGGAGTACCCCAAGGGGGCCTTAGAGATCCATGGGCAGCCGTGTAGAGACCAAGCGGGTGTTTCCATCGGAGCCCCTGTTCCATCCGGCCAAGGGATAGGAGGGCTTACCAGTGCCGCCGAAAGTCATAGCCCCCGGTCTACTCCGTGTTTTCCAACAAGTGGGAAGGGATCTTTTCATCCAGGGGCTCAACTCCTCCCACAGTGGGAACCTGAGTCTCAGAGAAAAAGACATCCTGTGGATAACCCAAAGGGGGGCTCCTTTGGCCAGGCTCACCTCGAGGCTTTTGGTGCCTGTGTCTCTTGAAGACCCGTCTTGCAGGCCAGCTGCGGCCTCCAGCGAGCTCCCAGTGCATGTGGAGATACAAACCCGACAAGGCTCAGGGGCGGTTGTACACGCTCACCCCCCAGCGGTGGTGGCACTATCTTTGAGCCTGAGTTCCATCCAGCCCCTGGACCTGGAAGGGCGTTATCATCTTCCGAGGGTTCCTGTCATCCCCTCACCGGATCCCTACGACCCCCTGGAGGTTGCCGGACCCGTAGCAGAGGCCCTGGAGAAGGAGCGGATAGTGGTGGTGAGAGGGCATGGCAGCTTTGCGAGGGGAGCGGATCTCTGGGAGGCCATGCATTGGACTTCCGCACTGGAGCACTCCTGCAGAATCCTCCTTCTGGCCCGGGCGCCACAGGGCTGATCGCACGGGAGCAGGCCTGTGTGCCCAGAAGAACATCCCCGTCAAATCCCACTCGACCCCCATAGATGGTTTGTCTTCGGCACAATAGCCGCAGTCTATTTTTTTGTTTACTTCCATAGGGTGGCCCCATCGGTGATCGTGCCGGATCTCATGAGGGAATTCCAGGCCGATGCCACAGCCTTGGGAGTCATGGCTTCCATGTATTTCTATCTTTACGCCTTGGAGCAACCCTTGGTGGGATACCTATCTGACCTTTTGGGTCCCAGAAGGGTGGTGGGCATTTGGTCTTTGGCAGCCACTGCAGGCTGTTTGCTTTTCGCACTGTCTCCCACCCTGGGTTGGGCCTCTGTGGGAAGGGGGCTTATAGGATTGGGCGTGGGAGGGGTTTTCATACCTGGGATGAAAGCCTTTTCCCAGTGGTTCCCCAAAGCTGAATTCTCAGGTCTAGTGGGGCTTTTTCTGGCAGTAGGGAACCTGGGGGCTCTATGCGCTACCAGCCCTTTGGCATGGATGGCCCAGACCGCCGGGTGGAGGTCCAGCTTCCTATTTCTGGGGCTAGTTACCCTGGCTTTGGCATTGGTGATTCTGACCCAGCTCAAAGACAGCCCAGGGGATTTGCCTGCCTCCGGGCTTGAGGAGAAAAGCCCACCCATGGCACTTCCCAACATGAGGGAAGTGGTCTTCTCCGCACGTTTTTGGATTCTGTTTTCCGTCTTTTTCGGGGTATTTGGCTCGTACGGAACTCTACAAAGCCTTTGGGCGACCCCCTTCTTGATGAGCAGCCTGGGGATGGGAAGGCTTCAGGCAAGTCTGGTCAACACCTTGCTCCCTTTGGGGTTAATCCTGGGGGCTCCCATCTTGGGTAGATGGGCTGACAGAATTGGTGCAACTCGACGGGAGTTGCTCCTGGGATTGGCCTGGACACAGGCCCTTTTGTGGGTGATTTTGGCCTTGGGAGGTGTCTCTGGAGCCTGGAGTGCCTGCCTGGTTCTGTTCCTTTTCGGATTCACGGCAGGAGGCTTGGCCACCTCTTTTTGGGGGGTTGTAAGGGAGAGCACTCCAATCCAATTCATGGGGGTGACCACCGGGCTGCTGAACCCTGCCCCGTTTCTGGGTTCGGGAATTCTGCAAGTGGCCACCGGAGCGGTTCTGGACCGGGTAGGCAGGACTGGGGAGACGTACTCACCTTTGGCCTACGAATCGGCTTTCTTGGTGTGCCTTGGGGCAGCCCTGGTACCCAGCTTGTTAGCCCTCATTTTCAGGAAGAGGATTTACCCCCGGGCTCAATCTCCCTCCTCCGGGGAATACTCACGGTAGAGCTCATTCAACCTTCTTAGGGTCTCGTCTATGCGGTCATTGATGGAGCCAGGTTCAAATGCCCCATCCTCCTGGAGTTTGCCTGCCGGCACTCCAGTGAGGATCTCCATGGCCTGGTCAACGTTTTCCACTGCAAAAACATTAAACTTTTTTCGCTTCACCGCCTCGACTATCTCTCGGCGCAGCATGAGGTCTTGCAAATTCGCCGCCGGGATGACCACCCCTTGACTGCCAGAGAGCCCTTGTAGCTTGCAGACCTCGTAGAAGCCTTCGATCTTTCGAGTCACATCCCCCACAGGAAGCACCTCGCCGTGCTGGCTGACAGCACCTGTGACAGCTATGCCTTGATCCACCGGCAGATCCGCCAAGGCCGAAAGAAGTGCGCATAGCTCAGCACAAGAAGCGCTATCTCCCTCGACGTCTTCGTAGCTTTGCTCAAAGCAGAGGCTGGCCGAAAGGGACAGAGGTTTGTCCTGGGCGAAGCGCCACCTCAGAAACCCTGTCAAGATCAGGATTCCCTTTGTGTGGATATTCCCCCCCAGCTTGGCCTCCCTTTCTATGTCCAGGACACCGTCCCGCCCAAGGGAAATGCTTCCTGTGACCCTGCTGGGTCTGGCAAAAACATGGTCCCCAAGGTCGTAAACCGAAAGCCCGTTGACCACTCCTACGGCCTTACCTTGTGTGGAGATGAGCAAAACCCCTTGCTGGATAAGCTCCTGTATCTTTTCCTCCGGGAGATTGGAACGCCTGGTCTTCTCCTGAATAGCCTGTTCCACATGATCACCGCTGATCATCCGGGCTCCATTTTCCCGGGCCCAGATATGGGCTTCCCGCACTATGTCCTCCACCTCGGAGAGCTGCAAGGTCAGCTTTTCCTGATGACCCGCCAGCTCCGATCCGTACTCCACGAGCCTGGCCATGCCAGCCCTGTCAATGGGTAGAAGATTCCATTTGCGGCACACGGTGGCCAGATAAGAGCAAAAGGCCCTCACCTCTTCCTGGCCCCGATCCATTTCGTCGTCCAGGTCAGCCTTGACCTTGAAGATTTTCCTGAACTGATCGTCATATATGTAGAGCATCTGATGCAGCCCTGGGCTGCCTATGAGCACCACCCTGCACTGAAGGGGGATGGGCTCTGGGGAAAGCCCCTTGGCCGTCACAACCCCCATCTGTTCACCTGTGTCCTCTATGCGGATCTCTCCGAAACGCAGGGCTCTTTTTAGGGCCTCCCAAGCCAGGGGCCACTGCAGCACGTCCTCGGCTTGCAGGATAAGGAAGCCTCCATTGGCCTTGTGAATAGATCCAGGTCGGATAAGCCTGATGTCCGTGGTTAGGACCCCCATTTCGGCCCTTCTCTCCACCTTGCCGAATAGGTTGGGATACGTGGGGTTTGGCTCCATTACCACAGGAGCCCCTCCATCCGAGGGATGCTCTACAAACAGGTTGACCTGATACCGATCCCATGGGGAGTCCACAGGTGGGCCCATCTCCTCTTGCCCTTCCTCCCAGGGGGCCAACTCCTCCAGCCTGGCCAAAATATCCTGTTGCATCTCCCCAAGAAATCCCCTGACAGGCTCCACGTCCTGATAGAAACCCTCTACTGTCTGGAACAACGGGCCCAGGGTCTCACGAGCCACTTTTTCTCTGAGGGCCGCCTCCTGTTCCCTGAGGTTTCTGTCCATAGCCTGCATTTCCCTGGCCACCTTGCTGAGCTCTGCGTGGAGCATATCCCCGCTCATTTGGAGCCTGGCCCGTTCCTCCTCGCCCAACCCACGGACCTCTTCATCGCTCATGGGGCGCCCTTCCCGCGCCGCGGATATGGACATGCCTTCCCCGCCCACATTAAGCAAAAAGCCCTCTGCCTCCACCTTGCGCTCCAGGTCTCTGAGCAGCTCGGTCCGTGCCCTGTCAAGTTCGGCCTGAAGCTTGTCCCTTAACAACTGGTATCTGTCCGCATGGAAAGCCTTGGTCAACTCTACCTGCACATCCTTGACCAGGTTCTCCACATCTTTTCTTAGCTGCCGACCCCGGCCCGGTGGGAGGGAAAGTACCTTTGGTCGATCCAAGTCTTTGAAATCGTTTACATAAACCCAATCCGAAGGGGTTGGAAGGCCCCTGGCCACCCTGCTCAAGTAAGAGGTTACCAAAAAGGTCTTCCCTGTTCGGGCAGGCCCGGAGACGAATACGTTGTAATCCCGCTCCGAGACTCTAGTGGCCAGTTCCAAAGCCCTGAGGGCTCTTTTCTGACCCACTATCTCACCGTCCAGTTGAGGGATCTGCTCCGTAGTGTCGGCGGGTATTTGAGAAGGTCGGCATGTGCCCCTGAGAAGCCTCCAAGGCACCTTCGGGCCATGGAGGGAAGGATCCCAGATGTTCTTTTTCCCTCTGTTGAGGCTTGTCCTATTCCATCTTTTCATGTGCGGTTTCTCTCGGGAATTTCCGGCCCCAATTGATCACAAAGAGCGAATAATTTGGGCCATTTCATTGGTATATTAAGACAAATTGATCCAAGCTCACGAAACCCTGATTTTCGCCTTCAGATTTGGCCCGGATCTTAGTAGGAATATGTCCAAGTCTGCCGGGAGCTTGGGGTTGCAGTCCCCAAAGTTACGGGGCTTGCAGAATAACCCGGGCTAATGGAATTGTAGGACGGGGGCACCAAAGGGGTCAAGGAGCCCTTCCCACAACTCAAGAAGGGCCAGGCTTCTAACTACAGAAAACTCAGCCGGATTAAAGCGACATCTCTGTTTCAGGAGCCATCTAGTTCCTTCTTGAAACGCTCCACCAATCCTTTTAGCTTTTCGGCCTGCTCCATGCGGGCCACCAGCGTCTTTTTGCCTGCCCTGGCCACCACAAGTCCCTCCACTCCCACCAGAGCCACGGTTTCCTCAGGATCTTCACAAAAGACTAGATTGTTCATGGAATCCTGATAGAAAAGTTTTCCCCTGGCCGCATTTCCTTTCTCGTCTTTGGGCAGAAGCTCCATTATGGAAACCCACCCCCCCACGTCTCTCCATTCCCACTTCCCCACCACACACCTTATGTCCTGGGCTTTTTCCATGACCCCGTAGTCCACAGAGACCGTTTCCAAGGAAGAGAAAGCCCGGGCCAACTCCTCCTGCCACTTAGGTGTGTCCCAATACTCAGTGGCCTTGGAGAGCTCTTGGAAATGCACGGGCAGCTGAAGTCTTATTTCCTTCAGAATCGCCTCGGTTGACCACACGAACATCCCTGAGTTCCACATGAACCTTCCTGATTCCACGTAAGCCTTGGCCGTTTCCAAATCAGGCTTTTCCTTAAAACTCAGAATCCTGTGATGGCTCACATCCCCGTCCCTGAGAAGCTCCTCCCCCAATTCCAGGTATCCGTACCCGGTGGCAGGGTATGTGGGAGGAATCCCGAAGGTATAAAGCGCCTTGCTGGATTGGGCCATCCGAACAGCCGAGGCAAGGGAATCCTGGAACTGCCTTATGGGGGAGATGATGTGGTCGGCAGTGAGAACCGCCATGACGGTTTCCCCAAACATCCTGCGGCTCACCAGGGCTGCCAGACAAACTGCAGCAGCAGTATCTCTTCTGACGGGCTCACCCAAAATGTTTTTTTCCTCAAGCTCCGGGAGCTCCAGGGCCACAAAAGGCTTCATCTCTGCCTTGGTGAGCACTAAAGTCCTTTGGGGAGGCACCATGCCTTCCAGCCTCTCCAGACTCATGCGAAGAAGGCTCCGCTCATCCAAGATTTTCAAGAACTGCTTGGGCCTGCGCTCTGTGCTTAGGGGCCAAAAGCGCGTGCCGGCTCCACCTGCAAGGATGACTGCCACGAACTTTGGAGTTTGGATTTCCCCCATCCCCTCTTGCTCCTTCCGGTTCTGCCTCGGGGCTTCTCAGAAAATCGAGGCAACTCCTTGAGCAGTGGCTGATTCAAGCCGCTGGGTTTGCTTTTTCACACCTGGGCCAATCCGGCAGGCCGGTGCAGCCCAGTGCCGGTCTTCTTTTTGTCAGACAAAGCTCCACCAGTTCCTCCAAAGAGGCTGTACCAGCACAGACCACTGTGTCGGCTCCGCCCCAATAAAGCTTGAGGGTCCCGTCCGGCTCAGCAACTGCCCCACATGGGAAAACTACATTGTGAACGTAACCGGTCAGCTCCCAAGGATCTTCCGGCTGCAAAATCCAGTCGTCCGCAACCCCTAGGACCCGAGACGGATCTTCCAGATCCAAAAGGGCTGCACCCGCTCGATACACGGCCCCGTCCATGGTTCGGAACACCCCGTGGTAGATTAGGAGCCATCCTTTGGGGGTCCGGATGGGTGTTGGGCCCGGCCCCACCTTCATCTCGTCCCAATGGTAGGCCATGGGGCTTATGAGCAGCCGGGATTCTCCCCAGTAAATCAGGTCCGGGGACCTGGAAATCCAAATGGACCAGGGTGAGATTTCCGTGTGGGGCCTGTCCAGCCTCATATAAAGACCTTGGAACTTCTCGGGGAAGATCACCACGTTCCTGCAGTCCGCCTGGGTTATTAGGGCCACTCTCTGCACATCCTTGAAATCCTGGGTGCGGGCCAGACCTATGCGGACCCCGTGGCGGGAGTAGGCGCTGTAAGTGATCCAGTACACTCCCTCCAGGAAACAAATCCTGGGGTCTTCCACTCCGAACTCCTCATAAGGCCCAAAGATAGGGTCTGTGGCCGGTACAAGGAAAGGCTTGGGCCTCACCTGGAAGTTGAAGCCGTCTTGGCTTTGGGCTATGCCCAATATGGAGCGGCCGTTGCGAAGATGGGAACGGAAGACCATCAGGTACTTGTCTTGATGACGCACCACTGCCGCATTGTGAACGGTCTCCACCGTGTAAGGCACCTGCTGCTTTGTAAGGATGGGGTTGCCCGGATACCGCTTCACCAGCGGCTCCTCACGAGCGTCCATAGTCATCCTCCAGCCTTTCTATGTCGTCCTCTCCAAAGTAATCCCCAGTCTGCACCTCTATGAAAACCAAGGGTGTTTCTTCTGGATTGGCCACTCTGTGCCATTCCCCTTTGGGGATGTCCACTGATTCCAAGGGGCTCAACTTAAGCTCCCTCTCGCCCAGGGTGACCCTGGCAGTCCCGGACACCACGTACCAGTGCTCGGCCCTTCTTTGGTGGCGCTGGAGGCTGAGTCTCTGCCCCGGTAACACGGTGATCCGCTTCACCTTGTGGCAGGGCTCATCCAGTAAAACCTCGTAGTAACCCCAAGGTCTGTGGTCTTCCCTGGAACGGAGGGCTAAAATCCGCTCATAAAGAGCCATGTAATCCTGAACCATGCGCCGGGAGCTGAAGCGCTCCTCCACCCACCTGCGGCAAACCCCACGGTCCAGCTGCCTTACTCTTCCCAAGGCCTCCACAGCCTCCTCCACAGAGCAGACCAGGAAACCCGTGCGCCCATGGTCCAGAATCTCCGGCATGCTCCCCCTTGGGTAAGCTACAACAGGAGTACCGCAGGCCATAGCCTCTACCACCGAGAGCCCGAACGGCTCCTGAAAACGGATTGGATGCAACAGGGCATATGCTCCCCCCAATAGCTTGTTCCTCTCCTCAGGCCCCACACTCCCTATGTAGCGGACCATATCCCCGTCCAGGTAGGGCTCCACTTGCTCCCTAAAACAACGCTCATCCTGGATAATGCCGGCCATGATGAGCCTCATTCCCGCCTTCCTGGCTATGCTTATGGCCTCTCCGGGGCCCTTGTCCGGGTGTATCCTCCCGAAGAAGAGCAGGTAATCCCCAGGCTCAGGCTGAAAAGAGAAGCTTCCCAAATCTATACCGTGGTAAATGGTGGCCGCGTAATCCAGCTCCGGGTGCCTGTCGGCATTGCTGATGGCAACATAGTAGGTCCGACCGTTATACTTGCGGAAAACGGGCAGGATCTCAGGGGATGAAAACCCATGGATGGTGGTCACCAACGGAGTACTGGTCATGGAGGAATAGGTGAGGGGAAGAAAATCGAAATGGTTGTGTATGAGGTCAAACTCCTCGCCCCTCTCGAACACCTCTGAAATATGAAGACACTCCCAAACCTTAGGCAGGATGGCCGGGTCCTCTTCATACCCCCTGGGGCACACTGCCACCAGCTTGCCTCGGGTCAGGGAGTCCTTGGTGGCAAAAAGCGTCACATCCACGCCATTGGCTACCAGCCCCTCGGTCAGGAGTGATACCACGTTTTCCCAGGGGCCGTAATGGCGTGGCGGGGTTCTCCAGGCTATGGGCGAGAGCATGGCCACCCTCATGTTTCAGAACCCCTGTAAAGATTGTGGGCCTTCAGCCACTCCAAGAGCTCTTGGATGCTGGCTGTAGCCATGGCTACACAGGTGTCGGCCCCCCCATAATACAAGCGCACCGTATCCCCTTCTTGCACCCAACCGCAGGGGAAAACCACCTTGTCCACGTCTCCGAACCTCTCGTACTCCTGTTCAGGGCCGAAGATCCAACTGTCTGAGCGGGCCAGCACCTTTCTGGGATTCTCCAAGTCCAGAAGCGCCAATCCCAGCCTATAGATACATCCGCTGGCAGTAGTGCGAACCCCGTGATACAAAATGAGCCAACCCTCCTGGGTTGCCAGGGGTGGTGTGGAAAGACCTATTTTGTTGGCATCCCACCAACCTCCCCTTCTGGCCTTGAGGAGAATCTGATGATCTCCCCAGTGCTTCAGATCCGGCGAGAAGGAAATCCACATATGGGCACCTGTGGATCCTGGTCCCGGAACCGGCCTGTGAATCATGGCCCATCTGCCCCCGAATCTGACTGGAAAAAGCGCTGCGTCCTTGTCCTCGGGAGGCATCACAGGCCCCAACCTCTCAAAAGTCTTAAAATCCTCTGTGAGAGCAAGGGCCACCAGAGGGCCCCCCACAGAATAGGCGGTGTAGGCGATCACCCACTTGCCTAACTCTTTTACAAAGGTGATTCGGGGATCCTCTATGCCCCAAATTTCCTCCGGGTGCTGACGCGGCTCAGGCACTAGGGCCGGGCTCTCCTCTATGCGCCAGTTGGTGATCCCATCGCGGCTTCTGGCCACTGTGAGATGGGATATCCCCCTGCGATCTTCCACTCTCAATAGAAGAAGGGTCTCCCTTCCCTTCTTGGTGGCCCCGGCATTGAAAACCGAGTTGGCCGCGTAAGGCAGATCCTTAGTGGTGATGATGGGGTTGCCGGGGTAACGTCTCAATATATCAAGAACCTTGGGCTCCTCCATCTACTGCCTTTCACCTCCTTACTCCATGGCAATTCTCACGGCCTCCTCCACCAAAGTCTGGATCCGGCCCAGCCCCTCAGGGTCTTTGGCCTCAAAGCGCAAAACCAGAACAGGGCTGGTGTTGGAGGCCCTCACCAGGCCCCATCCCTCAGGGAATATGACTCTAGCCCCATCCACATCTATGACAGGATGGGTTTGCCTAAAAAAGGCCAAAACCTTCTCCACTACCTTAAATTTCTTTTCCTCGGGGCAGGTCACCCTGATCTCGGGCGTGGCCACTGCCGGGGGGAGATCCTCCAAATAGGAGGAAAGGGGCCTCTTGTCCCTGGAGAGGATCTCCAAGAGTCTGCAGGCGGCATAAAGGGCATCATCGTATCCAAAGTAACGATCGGCAAAAAAAAGATGCCCACTCATCTCTCCCGCCAATACAGCCTTCTGCTCCTTCATCTTGCTTTTTATGAGAGAATGGCCGGTTTTCCACATCACGGCTTTGCCGCCCTTGAGAGAGATTTCATCGTACATGCGCTGGGAGCACTTGACCTCTCCTATGAAGGTGGCACCGGGTATTTTTTTCAGGATGTCTCTGGCAAAGATTACCATGAGCATGTCCCCTGGAATCACTTCGCCCCTTTGGTCCACTACGCCGAGGCGGTCCCCGTCCCCGTCGAAAGCGATTCCCAGCTCCAGCCTCTCCTCCAAGACAACCTGCCTTAACGTGGAAAGATTCTCCAGGACCGTGGGATCTGGATCATGGTTGGGGAATCTGCCGTCTGGTTCGGTAAAAAGCTCTACGGGTGTGCACCCCAGGGCATTGAGAACGTGCCCCGCCGTAAGCCCGGCCGTGCCATTTCCGCAATCAACCGCCAATCTCACAGGCCTCTCAAGCTTCAAGTTGCTTGTCAGATATTGGCAGTAGGGAGTCAGGATATCGTAGTTGGAAAGCCTCCCCTGCCCAGAGGAAAAGACCCCCGCCTCCACCGTGCGCCTTAGCTCCTGCAGTTCCTCTCCAAAAATCGTCTCTGTGCCTATGCACACCTTAAAACCGTTATACTGCGGGGGGTTGTGGCTGGCCGTTATCATCAACCCACCCTCAACCCCTAGGTGGCGAATGGCGAAATAGAGCACAGGAGTGGGGCACATGCCCACATCCACCACTTCCAGACCAGAAGCTAGGAGCCCCCTTACCACCATGTCCCTGATCTGTGGAGAGCTCAACCTGCAATCTCTCCCCACCACCGCCCTTCGTCCTCCCCTGGCCCCAAGGTAGGTGCCGTACCCCCGGCCGAAGCGCTCCATATCCTCTAAACTGAAGTCCTCGCCAAATATCCCGCGGATGTCGTATTCTCGGAAGATTCCCGGATTCAACTCCCTGAGTCCTCCTGAGTCTTTCCCTTAGCCGGTCTATACCGCCGTATGCTCAACCAGGAGCGCATTGTTTGCTTTCTTTGAGCAATGCGCGAAGGAGCTCAAATACTTTAGCTTTTGAAGCCTCTCTTGCCTCTTAAAACTCAGGTGCCAGCACTACGGGCCGACCGCTTTTGAGAGCATGGAAGGCCAAATCATACGCCTGTGCATATTGTCTTGCCACCACTTCCCATGAGACCACCTCTTCCAAATAGCGGCGCAGGTTCTCCCCCAACTCCAGTCTGAGCTGTTCGTCACAAGCCAGCCTGACTACCTTTTTGCGCAGCATCTCTTTGGTGGTGAAAAGAAGCCCCCCCTCGCTCTCCAGGGTCTGGGCAGTCAGCCCTTCCACCGGGGCCGTGGTTATATAGGGTTTGTTCAGGGCTATGACTCTGGCCAGAGTCCCAGACTGGGTCTCGTCCACAGAAGGGATCACCACAAAGTCGCAAAGAGCCATAACCTTGTAGTACACGTCCCCCCTGGGTATGAACTCGAAGTAATGGGCCAGGCCTTTTCTCTCCAACTCCAGGGCCTCTCCTTTCCACTTCTCATACCTGGCTTGGTCATTGGGATCCCGCATGGCACCCGCTGCCAAGAGGTCCCAGTCCTGACCGGTTTTCTCCAGGATCTCTTGGTGGATATCCTCCCACATGGAAAGAAGTATGTCCCACCTCTTGTTGGATTGTATCCACCCCACCATACCTACCAGATGTTCTGAGAGGGCTGCATCGGCCAAACCCAGTTCCCTCCTCAAATTTGGAATCTGATCCATGCCCCAACGCCTGTCCGGCCGGGCCCCGTGGGGCACCACCATGAGGTTGGTGGGAGTCTCCCATCCCAGGCCTGAAAAAGTCCAGTCCAAACGCCATTTCTGATAATGGCACTTGAGGAGCACCACGTGGCTCCTGCGGCACATTGCATGGATGAAGTTGGCCTCGAAATCCCTGAGCCTCCCGTGCACCGTGTGCGGCTCCACCACAATAGGCAAATCCTGGATTGCTTCCAGCAGGGTGAGGAATCCCTGGTTCCCATCCCCCACACCCCTGTAATCCCTATACTCATAAAGCCCGTATTCGTGCTGGATGTGAACCACATATGGACGCAATTCTCGGATTTTTTCAGCTACGGGCCTCCACCAATCGTGACGGCTGACGTCTATGACCGGGAACACGCCCTCCCCTCTGCCGTCTGTATGGCATACCACAAGCACTTCCCTGTGGGGATGTGCTTTTTGGATGAACTCGCGGGCCTCTTCCGCGAAGGTGCCTATGCCGCAGAGCCTGGGAGGATAGGAACTGACAAGCACTATAGGACGGTGCATTATACCTCCCGGAAATATGATCAGGCGGTAGCCATGCTCTCTCCGGTGGCCTGAGCCCCTGCCAGAGCATGCATGCTCATCAGAGATAACAGCCAGGCCAAGGTGGACTCCGCCCCTTGGTTCAGATTGGCTCCATCAGCCGTAAGCCCGTCACAGCAACCCCCTGTGCCATAGTCGAACAGGGGGGTGTTTAGGTCATTGCGTCCCAGGAACCACTCCAAACACTTGCGGGCCTCCTCCACCCAACGCCCCTCTCCTGTTACGTTATATGCCTCTATACAGGCCTGGATCATGTTCTGGGCCTCTATGGGTTGCTGATCGAACCTGGCCCTAGGTCCCCCCCGAGCATACCATCCCCGGTTCCCGATGGGAACGAAGTGTCCTTTGGGATCTGTTTGAATCCTAAGAAGCCACTCCAGGGATCTGAGTCCTGCTTCGATCATGTCCCCCCGTTGCATCCACTGACCTGACATGAGAAGGGCCTGGGAGATCTTTCCATTGGCATAGGTGACCACATCTTCTATCCATGGCCACTCATCGCTTGCATTGGCCTTGTACAGCTCCATGAGCCGGTCCGCCAGAATCGCCCTTACCCGCCTCACCTCGCTGTCACCGCTAAAGCGAATCAGATAAGCATGGATGCCCACCAGGGCAAAAGCCCAGGCCCTGGGAGAGGTAAAGCCCGTGACCACCGGCAGGGCCTTGTGAAAAAGATGAAGGGCCATGGCTGTGAGGCTTTCCTTGGAAGAGTTGCCCACCGTGACTCCCAGCCCCCAAAGTGCCCTGGCGTGGCTGTCCTCTGTGCCCTCTTGCTCCAGCCAGCGTCTGTCGTAAGCCATGAAGTTGCGGAAGCGTCCTCTCTCCTCGTTGAAGGCATGGTGGAGGAAGCCCAAATATCTGCAGGCCAGGGGCATGAGGGGCTGGCTTTCCTCCAGGAGATTCTGGGCCAACATCACCGCGATGAGCGCCCTGGAGTTGTCGTCGGTGCAGTAACCGTGAAAACGGTCAGGCACTATGTATTTGGCGTGTTGAATTATCCCAACATCGTCCGTTAGGAGTTTCAAATGATCCAAATTCACCTCTGGTAGCTCCAAGGGAGTTCCCTCCAGAGTGCGCGCATGGAAAAGGGTTCTGGGGTATCTTTGCCTCTCCTCCCTCACCTCGGAGAAGACCTCCAGATAGCGCCTTGCCACCTCTTTCCATACCATGCTGCGACAGAAGGTATAGGCCCTCTTGCGGGTGGCATGGCGCTCCGGCTCGTTTTCCAATAGATCCAGGATCTGCTCTGCCAGCTCATCCGGTTCCTGGAACCCCACCAATCGTCCTCTGCCATGGGCCAGCATTTCCTGGGCGTACCAGTACGGGGTGGAGACCGTAGCTTTGCCGCAGCCCAGGGCATAGGCCAACGTGCCTGAGACGATTTGCTCCTGGTTGAGATAAGGGGTCACATAGATATCGGCTGCCCCAAGAAACTCGCAGAGCTCCTCTAAGCTTACGAAACGATTGTGGAAGACCAGATGATTCTCCACCCCTCTTTCTCTGGCCCTTCTTTGGAGGGAAAGCCGGTAAGATTCCCCCTCAAGCCTTCGCACATGTGGATGGGTGGCCCCCAGCACCACGTAGATCACATCAGGGCGATGAGACACGATCCTGGGCAAGGCGTCGATCATGTGTTCTATGCCCTTGCCCGGAGACAGAAGCCCGAAGGTCAGCACCACCTGCCTGCCCTCCAAACCGAATTGGTCTTTGTAGAAGTTGGGATCCACAAACGGCACATCCGGAATCCCATGGTGAATCAGCTGCAGCTTTGAGGCCCCCACCCCGTACACCTCCTGCATGAGCTCCATGGCCTTTTGGCTCATGACCACGATTCTGTCAGAGAGACGCGCCACCTCCTGGATGGTGGCCTTTTGGCCGGGATCAGGCCTTGCCAGTACCGTGTGAAGAGTCGTCACTACCGGCATTCTGAGGTTACGCATGAGCTCCAGTAGATGCCTGCCGTTTTGTCCTCCGAATATTCCAAATTCATGCTGAATGGAGACCACGTCAACTTGATTCATGTTCAGGAAGTCCGCTCCAAGACGATAATCCGATAGATCCTTCTGGGCCATTTCGAAGCGAACCTGAGACGGGTAGTTGTAGCCTTCGGGGACATCGTTCATAGCCACCGCCCAGCAACTGGCCTCCCTGAGCTCCGCCGAGATGGCCTGAACTAGGTCCGAGGTGAATGTGGCTATGCCGCACTGGCGAGGGGGATAGTTGCCTACTACCGCTATATTATGAAAGTCCACCGGAGCAGATCCTCTAGGACTCATGAGCCAGCCTCCTTAAGACCCAAATGCTTTTTTCTTCCTTCCGGCCAAGCCTCTCGGCTTCTGATGAAGGCCGGGCCTCAAGGCAAGCGCGGAGCCTGTCCCAGCACAAGCACTTCCAAGCCATCCGGGGTGCCGTCCTCCAATAGCGAAATCCTCTCAAGGGGATTGCCCTTCGCGTGCCCACAATCCCACCCCCGGGGAAAGCCAAGCTGGTGCCCTGACGGCCCATGTCCCTTGTGAGACAATTTGGGAAGCAACCTTGGGGGATAAAGTGGCCCAGGAAAGGCCCTGGATTCCGTGACTCCCCAAGGCTTCAAGGGACACGGTCAGGGACTCCCTCACCGGGAAGGAATTGTTAAAAAAAATTAAGAATCCCAAGCAAATACGTCAACCCCCCATTCTGGGAAGCCTGGATAGTCGGACTCGCCGCCCAATCTGAATAAAAGGTCTTGACCTTCCCCGGGGTGCAGATAGGCTGAGGTGGAAGGGGGTGAACAAGATGAAGCACAAGATGGGTAGTCTAACATGCGGGGAAAACCAGGCAATTCTGGAGACCTGGTTCGAGAGAGAAGGTAGAGCTGTTCAGGAGTTCTCTTGCATTGATCTGGGGGGTTCTGGAAGTGCCATGCCCAGATCCTGTGTGCCTTCGGGGGACTCCAGATACATGACTTGCCAGACCTTTCAGTGTCCTAGGGGGTATTCCCCTGTTATGGTTCACATAGGTGAGGAGGACACCCAGCGCCAAGGGATGGGTTTTTCATGCATTCCTGTGGAGGCCAAGGAGACCTCTCCTTCTCTTTGGGACAGGCTGTTTTCGGGCTGGGACACGGTCCCTGGATGAAATCTCACAGGATCCTCATGGAAACTGCAAGGACCCAGGTACAGCATCTGGGTCCTGTTTTTGGATTTCTTCCCTGGTTGGATTGGCCTCAAGGGCTCAGCTACACATATATCCTTCAAAGTCCCACCTTGGCCTTGGGAATCCGAGCCAGCGAGGAGGCTGCAAGGCTTCCGATGTAGAGATAGTCTTTTGTTTCCCTTACGCTTGTGTTCACCGGGTAAGTTCCCTGCGGATCCTGTAAGTCCTCCACCACCTTGCCATTTTCGTCAATGGCCAAGATGTGGCCGTAAGCCACGGCCTTGGGTCTTGCAAAGGCAGGCATGCGCTGGATCACCTTGCGCAAAAAGGGCTTGTCTGAAAGAGAGTCTAGAAGAGGGTTGCGGGGAGAGGCCAGAGCCACCCAGTAACGGCCCTCCAAGCCGGCGGTAATATTATCCGGAAAGCCAGGAAGCCCCTCCACCAGGGTTTCGGCTTTTCCTTTCTTAGGCCCCTCCAGCCAGAAACGAACCACCCGATAACTTCCGGTCTCGTTTACCAATACGGACTTTTGATCGTGGCTTAGGGTCACCCCGTTGGCAAAATTGAGACCCTTCAACAGTGTTGTGCTGGTCCCTGTGGCCGGGTCATACACCAGGAGCCTTCCATGTGCTCCATGCTCCATCAAGTCCAGAAGGCTGGCCTCGTACGTCCCGCCGTACTGCATAGCCCCGAACTTGGTGGAGGCGTCGGTGAAGTAGATCTTACCATCCATAGCCACGTCAACGTCGTCGGCATAGAGGATGGGCAGGCCGTCGCATTCAGAGGACAACTTCCTCACCTTGCCTTCGGGAGATATGGACAAGAGCCCCCTGAAGGAATCGGCCACAATGAGGTTGCCTTGCGGATCAAAGGCCAACCCCAAAGGTCTCCCCCCGCTTTGCACCCACTTCTCAGGTCCGGAGCCGTCCGGCTGAAGTCTCAGGATCCAACCTTCCTGTGTAGAGACGTAAATCCTGCCCTGGCCGTCTATAGCCACGCTTTCTGGGGCGTGGAGCCCTCCGATGGGGATCAGTTCCATGGAGCTGAGTCTTTGGTTTCGGGCAAAAGGACCTGTATAGCCGGGGTTGGGAGGCGCGCTCCATGAGACCGGCTGGATGGGCACTGGCCAAAAAAGAAAATACAACACAATCAAGGCAAACAGGACCAGAAGGAGTCTAAACAGGCTTTTCATGTATCCCTCCTTTACTCATCCGTGTTTTCACATGCCTGCTACTTGGATCATTTTGTCCTGCAGGCTCTCAAAGCCTTGACTTGAGCCCTATCTTTGCCTGGTAATAGACGGTCGGCATTTATCCATTGATAGGGTAGCTTGAGTCGATCCCTTCCGAAAGACCGTGATATTAAAGTATTACTCCCCAGTCGCCTTGCTGCGACATCACTGGAGTGCTCCATAGAGCCTGCGGGGTGCGGATCGCCCAGCTCGAGTGATTTGGGAAATCCCCAAGCCGGGTGCACCTTTTCCATGTCTCTAGCTCCCCCAGGGAAGATCGCCACAGAGACAAAGAACTCTTGAAAGGTGAAGGCTGGCTGCTCTGATGAACTCACTTGAGTAAGCCGATGTCAGGCGACTGCACACTTCCTTGTAATCCAGATTTGGGTTCCCGGACAGGCGGCAGAGGGCCACAACTCTTTCATCGTAGGAGTCTTTTCGGAAGATCTCCTTTAAGGCCGGTTTCAGGGCACTCCAATGGGAGGACCCCATCTGGGGTGCATACATGGAAGAAAGGCGCTCCCAAGTGGCTTTGGCAGCCTGCATGGCCCGGACTCTGTTGTCAACCTTCATGCCGTTTCGTGGATCTGTCCAGACATAGTTGGTGACGTCAGGGACTGCCCTGAGCTCTGCGTGGCCGACATTGGGAAGGGCCGCCTCAGGGCTGTACCATGGGAAACAACCGTTTAAGGGCTCCTCCCAGCCTGAAAACCCCTGGTGGCTGAAGGTGTCCTGGTAGGCGTGCAAGGCTATTCCAAGACCCAAGGGATCGCCCCTTGCAGCCTCCACCAGCTTCCTGGCTCTGGAAGAGTCGGCAGTGGTCATCCATGGGTAAGAACTATCATCTCCAGGTATGAAGTGAAAGGGCATGAGCACAGTGGCCTGGATCTGTTTTTCTATCCAGTTCCCTAGAGTGCTGGTCTGGGTTTGAAGTCCATGAACCTGGGGCTGTGTTAGCTCGTCTGTGAACTGATCTGCCCATGCTATGCATTCTATCTCCTGAAGTTGGATTCCCATTCTTCTGCCCAATGCAAAGGTGAGATAAAAATGGATATCTCTTTGCATGACTCAGCCTCCTCAGGCTCTGGATCCAACAGAGGCACGGTCTGTCTTCTTTGCGGGCCTTGGAGATCATATCACGGCATGGGCAAAGGAGATACACTGGAGGGGCCTCTCGGCCGTTGGGCTGTAACTATTGACATGAAAGCTTATCGTCTCTAAACTAAAAACACTGAGTTCGTCCAGGTTCCCCTTACATGGGGCCCGTGAGGTTAGGCTTAGCGGGTTCTTTTTTTGTGCCCAAAAAAAGGCATCCCACACATTAATCAGGCGGGATGGGTACCGGGGATAGAGGCGGATCCGAAAGCAACAGGAGGTCTAAGTCCCATGCGTTGCACCACCATCAAAGACGGAGTAGAGTGCATTTTCATGAAAAAGGGCGGCTGTTCTTACAATGGAGGTCACTGTCACCCCATAGTAGAGCAGTGCGGGGACTGCCAGCGCATCATGGAGTTTCCCACTGGGAAGTACTGCATATCATTTCCAGAGCCCGGGCTTAAATGGGCAAAGGGAGCAATATGCCCCTTGGCCACCCACGTGAAGAGGGAATATCAGGTAAGCGGCCGTAAGCTGAACCCCCTGAAGGCCTCCAAGAGGGCCATGGCCAACAGAGGGGGCCATATCTAAAGAAACTTTCTTACTCTCCAGGGGGCCTCCCAGGCCCCTTTTTTTTGCTTCGGCCATGAACCACCTTGACCAAGGCTCTATTCCTGACAAGACTTTTTGGTCCTGCTTTGAGTCGGCATATGTCGAAGTGTATTGGGGGGTTGGAAGCGTAGCCCCCAAAGTTACGGGCTTTGGAGAATAATTCGAGTTAGACGAACCCTTCTCCTTCCTGGATCCACCATCAAGGGACAGGCTCCTGGATGACCTGGAAGCGCTCCTGCTTTCCACTGGTACAACGGTGGTCATGAGCACCCACGACAGGCTGGAGGAAATGGGTATTTGCGAGAAGGTGGCGGTCATGCAGGAGGGGAGGCTGTTCCAGGCGGGACCTCCCAGAGAGGTGGTCCAGAATCCCGCTCACCCCTTTGTGGCCGAGTTTTTGGATCTGGGAAGGACTGCACGAGTGCTGGAGAGCCTAATGGCGCCCCCTCCTTGACTCCCTTTTTCGGCTGAGTTAAGTTCCTCATGCCCATTGGTTCCCTATTCCATGATATTTGGGAGGCATTGTTATGGAGCTTTTTCAGGACCTGAGATCAGCTGGTTTCGAGAACATAGCCCCAGGGGTGAGGCGTTTCGTGTTCACCCTGGAGAAGGTCATGCTGGCCTACTTCGAGCTGGAGCCCGGGACCCGTATAGCCCTCCACTCCCATCCTCACGAGCAAGTGGGTATTCTCTTGAAGGGCAGGACCTTGTGGCGCATTGGCGGGAAGGAGACACTTCTGGAAGCTCCTGCCCTTTACAGGATACCTTCAGGAGAGCCCCACGAGGTGGAGGTAGTAGGCCAGGAAAAAGTCCTGGTGATGGATGCCTTTTCCCCGATCCGTGAGGATTTTCTTAAGAGCGATACTCCCTCTTATATGCGGTAGCTTCTCGAGGGAGAAAGACTCTTTGGGGACATCCGCAATACAGGCATAAATGAGAGAGCAGTTAATTCCTGAGCAAGGTTACCACAGGACCTCCCCTACCTTTAACGAGGTACAAGGAGGAACTCTTGGGACAGTGCAATGAGAGGGGAAGATCGGCCCCCCTACAGCCAGATAGAGAGTATTTTGGGTTATGAGTTCCGGGGAGCGGACCTCCTGGAGACTGCCCTCACGCACCGCTCATACGTGAACGAGCACCCCAAGGAAGGCTTGGAGAGCAATGAAAGGCTTGAGTTTCTGGGAGATGCGGTTCTGGGTTTGGCCGTCAGCCACATGCTGATGGAGGCGCACCCGGGTGAGCCGGAAGGGGTGCTCTCCAGATGGAGGGCAGCTCTGGTCAACGAGAGATCCCTAGCCCGCAAAGCCCGTCGTATGCACCTTGGTACCCATTTAAAGCTTGGCAGGGGAGAGCTTCGCACCAGAGGCAGTGAAAAGGATTCTCTCCTGGCTGATGCTTACGAGGCCCTGCTTGGTGCGGTCTACCTGGACGGAGGTTTTGAGAAAGCTCTTCAAGTGGTGCAGGCCCAGTTCCGTCGGGATGTGAAGGAACCACCCTGGCGCTCCTTGAACGAAGATTTCAAGACCAGACTTCAAGAACACACCCAGTCGGTCTTGAGGGTTACCCCAAGGTACGTGCTCGTGGGAGAGGAGGGACCTGAGCATGAGAAACGCTTCCACGTGAGGGTGGAAGCTGGCTCAAACCTATGCGGCTTCGGCACAGGTAGAAACAAGAAGGAGGCTGAGCAACAGGCTGCCAAGGAGCTCCTGGAAAGGCTTTTGGCTGTGTGGCCGGCAGAGCAAAAGGAGTAAGATAGATTCTTGGAGGAGGTCGGGAGAGCACAAAGGCCTCCCCAAGAGACACCTCTTGGAACTATGATTAGTCATGACAGAGAAGCTGTTCAGATCCGGTTACATAGGTATCTTTGGAAGGCCCAATGTGGGCAAGTCCACTTTACTGAATGGTTTGGTGGGGCACAAAGTGGCCGCCATGTCTCCGCGGCCCCAGACCACCCGCAACAGAATCCTTGGCATAAAGACTACGGCCCAAGCTCAGATGATCTTCGTGGACACCCCTGGAATTCACGAGCCCAAGGGGCCTTTCCAGGAATACATGGTAAGAGAGGCCCTAAAGGCCCTGAAGGAAGTTGATTTGACTCTTTTGCTGGTGGAGCCGGATGCACAGACCTTCTTGCATGATTCCTGGATGAAAAGGCTGCTGGAAGAGTGCAAGGCTCCGTTGATACTGTGCATAAACAAAATAGACCTTGTGCCCAAGCCCTCTCTCCTCCCATTGATTGGGGCTTTTGAATCCCTGTACCGCTTTGAGGCCATCCTACCCATCAGCGCCTTGACAGGAGACGGATTGGACATCCTCGAGCTGGAAATCTTGAAACACCTCCCCGCGGGCCCTCAATACTTTCCCGAAGACCAGCTCACGGATCTGCCAGAACGTTTCCTGGCCGCGGAGGTAATCAGGGAGAAAGTCTTTCATCTATGCGGAGAGGAAATCCCTTACGCAGTGGCTGTGGTTGTGGAAGAATTTCAAGAGCGGGAGCCTCCCAGGCCTATTTACATCAGGGCAACACTTTACGTGGAAAAGGAATCCCAAAAACCCATACTAATAGGCGCAGCCGGCCAAATGCTCAAGAGAATCGGTTCTGCGGCCCGGAAAGAATTGGAACCCTTGCTTGAGCGCAAAGTGTACCTGGAACTTTGGGTCAAGGTGGAAAAAAACTGGTCCAGGGACCGCAAGAGCCTTAAGAAGATGGGTTACGGAGGCTTGGGGGCTTGAGCCCCAAAGCAGCCCGGTTTGATGACGCCGCAGGAATTGAGGGGCTCCATGCTGCCAGTGGTGGCCATAGTGGGCAAACCCAATGTGGGCAAGTCCACTCTTTTCAACAGGATCTCAAGAGAACGAAAGGCCCTGGTGGACGATCAACCGGGGGTCACCAGAGATCGTCTGTACAACCAAGTAAACTGGAACGGGAAGTCATTCATTCTGGTGGACACCGGAGGCTTCGAACCGCAGACCAGCGAGCCGCTGCTGGCCCGAATGAGAACACAGACGCAGATGGCCATTGAGGAAGCCGACGTGATCCTCTTGCTTCTGGATGCCGCCACAGGACTCACGCCTTCTGATCGAGACACGGCCGAGTTGCTTCGCCGCACCTCAAAGCCTGTTTTCTTTGTGGTGAACAAGGTGGACGGCCAGAGACAAGAATACTCTGCCATGGAGTTCTTCCAGCTCGGGGCCCCAAAGCTACATACCATCTCAGCGCTCCACGGGAGGGGTCTCACGGAGTTCCTGGATGAGCTCACAAGGGATTTCCCTTCAGACAAAGAGATCTTTCCCGGTGAGGATCAGGGGATCCGAGTCATAGTATTGGGCAGGCCCAATGTTGGGAAGTCCTCCCTTGTGAATCGCCTCTGCGGAAAGGAGAGAACCCTTGTAAGCCCCATCCCCGGCACCACAAGAGATGCAGTGGACACGCCCATCAGGTGGTATGGGAAGCCCTTTCTCCTCATAGACACGGCCGGGATCCGCCGAAAGAGCCAAGTCAGACTTCCCTTGGAGCGCTACAGCGTGCTCAGGGCCGTAAAGAACCTTCAGAGATGCCACGTGGCTCTCCTGGTCCTGGATGCGCTGGAGGGGCCAACTGACCAGGACTCGGCCATAGCGCAGGAAATCCTTGATGCTGGCAAAGGCTGCATCCTGCTGCTCAACAAATGGGATTTGGTGAAGAAAGACAAGAACACCCATGAGGAACATCTGGCCAGAGTGCGGCAGAAGCTGCATCTTGTAGAATTCGCCCCGGTGCTGACAATTTCCGCTTTGACAGGTCTTAGAGTGGGACGGCTTCTCTCCTTGGTCGAGAGAGTATATGCCTGCTGTGGAAAGAGGATATCCACCTCGACTTTGAACGAGCGGTTCTGGGAATGGCTGGTGGCCCATCCCCCGCCGTTACACCGGGGCCGCAGGATCAGGCTTTTTTACATGGCTCAACCAAGGGTGCACCCTCCCACTTTTGTGGCCTTCAGCAACCACCCGGAGGGGATAACGGAGAGTTACCGTCGTTATCTGATTAACAAGATCAGGGAGGAATTTGATTTTACAGGCGCTACCATAAGGCTTCACATAAGGGCAAGAAAAAGGGAGAAAACCTGATTCAGTGCAGTTGGTCACGGGGGGATGGCATCTCTCTTCGCTTCAATTCTTGGGCGCTTGATTTTCCAAAGGATTTGGCCTCCGGGGGACCTGTCTGCGTGCGCCGCACAGGCCGGTACTTGCCCCTGCCTAGCCAGGATAGTTTATTTGGCAAAACCATTTGGAAGGCTCAGACTTTAACCCGCCTAGCCCGCATTATTCACGGCCATTTGATAATGCGGGCTATCTTATTGACATTTTTTGACAAATCGGTTCAAACTCAAAGGCACCCTGATTTTTGGTTTCAGAATCGGTCCTGCTTTAAGTCGGAATATGTCGAAGTGCAACGGGGGTTTGGGGGCTTGAGCCCCCAAAGTCACAGGCTTTTGAGAATGATCCGGGTTAGAGCTTTTCCTATGGCCTCAGAGCTAAGAGTCCTTCTCTGACCTGCCTTGCCAACCGTCTCTTAGAGTCTGCAGTAAGGGACCCCCTTCCCTCCAAAGATAGCATGTGTTAACAACCATTCGGATCCTTGGATCCTCAGGAGTCAGCTCTTTTCTGTCCACACCGTAGGCTGCCCAGTAGCCCTGAACCGCTGCAGGCCCAAGGGTGATTATGAGGCTCGTGAGATGAGCACAACCCTTGCTATTCCCAACCAGTTCCTTCACCTTTTGGGTGAAACCCCTGGTTATCCTAACCCCCTCCAGCTTTTGCATCCAGGGCAGGACCTCTGTGCAGCCTTCCCTGGGATGATGCGGCATCTCGGCTTCCACAGCCTGTATTCTCATTTCAGGGCCCTTTACCACCAGGCGGGCCACCATGTCGTGCACCAGGAAGGCCCCTTGGAAGCTCTCCCCTTTCCTTGGCCTGTGGCGTTGGTCCGTAAGACGGCCCTCCACCATTATTTTGCCTTGGCCCAGGTCATAGGTTCTAATCCTTATGTCCCGGCCGTGCACAAGCTCCTTCAACAGGAATTACCTTTCTCCGGAAGACTCAGGCCCCGCTCTTGAGAAGCTCCGCCAATTTTCTCAAATGCTTGCGCTCCTCTTGGATACACCCTTCCAAGGCTCTGGCCTCCTCTGCAGGCACCAGCCCCTTCATCTCGGTGAAAAACAAAATTGACTCCTTCTCAAAACCCATGGCCAGATGCAAAGCCTCCTTGTCTGAGGCGACAGAGGAAGCCAGCTTCTTTCCCAACGGCGCATCAAACAGGAAGTGGGAGTCTATAAGATCGTTCACATACGCCCAATACTCGGCCTCCATGGATCCTGCCGGGGGCTTGAGGGGGGCCAACTTGGAGAGCATCTGGGAGAAGATCCTCTGGTGCTTCACTTCCTCCCCCGCCAAGAACTCCATGGCCTGCTTCACCTCAGGGCTCTTGACCTTGGAGGCCATGTCCCGGTAAAACTCCTCCCCCCTCTTCTCTATCTCCACCGCTATGCCCACAACTTCGTTCACCTGGAATATGCCAGCCATTCCCACCTCCTGCCGCCCTAAGAGACCTCTCCCGGAGGTTGAAGCCCTCAGGGGAACAAGCCTTTTTGCCCTGGACTTCTTAGTCAAACACTATGGAATTGGCCAAAAGGGTCCAAAGATGCACTGGCTCGAATCCCTCTTTGTACTCTCTGGCCAGATTCCCGATGCCGTCAAAACAATTTACACAGGGCGTACATACCTGCTGGGCCCCCGAGCGCTTAATCTGATCCACCTTGATCTTGCCGTAATAAGCTCTGGCCCTGGCAAAGCCGTTTATGAGCGCCCCACCTCCACCGCTGCAGCAGATGTTGTTCTCCCTGCTGGGGTCCATCTCCACAAAGTTCTTTACCACTCGGCTAAGCACATACCGGGCATCCTCACCTATCCCGGGGAATCCGTCCAGGGCAGCCTTGCGAACCACATTGCACGGGTCGTGAAGCGTCACAACAACGTCCCCGTTTTTCTCTGGGTCCACCTTCAGCCGCCCCTCCCTGAGCCACTTGGCATAGAGGTTCACAACACTCAACACCTCAAACTTGTGCTCTATCTTGAACCTTCGGTACCCAACCTGGGTAGCCCAAAGTCCGTGCCCTCATTCAGTGTAGGCCATGGTCTTACAGCCCAGCTCCTCCACTCTCTTGGCCTGCTCCCTCAAAGTGTACTCCCAGGTGTCAAAGTCCCCTGTGAACATGGCATAGTTGGTCCCCTCCCACCACTTGGAGGAGATGGTCCAGCTGGCCTTGGCAGCATGGAAAATCTTGTAGATGGATTGGAGGTCCATGGGATAATACTGGGGCTGCTTGGAGTTGATGGTGCAGAAAAACTCGGCCCCTTGCTTGTCTATGGGCAGCTCGAAATCAGGGATCTCCTCCTTGAGCTCATCCGCCATCCACTCAAAGGTCTCTACGGCGTCCTCCACGGTGAGGCGCATGTTATTCATGGTCTCCCTGTGGTTGTTGGCCGTCTTTTGGATCTCCCCGGGGGTCTCTTCTCTGGGCACCAGGCTCCTGGCAGTGGTGATTATGGCCCCGAAGTTGATCCCCATGGGGCAGGCCCAGGTACACCTCTGACAGTTGGTGCACTGCCAGATCCAGTTGGACTTGATGATCTCATCCTCCAGGCCCAATTGAATCATTCGAATGAGTTTCCTGGGGTCCATTCCCTCCCAGTCGGCCACAGGGCATCCCCCGGCACAGGTGCCACATGTCAGACATGCATCCAGCCGGCTGGCAGGCGCCACCATCTCCTTGAAGTGGCGTTTCCTCTCCTTAGCAAGCTTTAAGTTCTCCACAGCCTTTCCTCCCCTTTTGCACCTTTCCGGCAGGCTTTCTAATACTCTGCCGGGATCTGATTCAGTTCGGCCATTGTAAAGACAGGGCCATCCTTGCAGACATATTTGGGCCCGGTGTTACATTTGCCGCATATGCCTATGCCGCATTTCATTCTATTTTCCAAAGACATGATGATCTGCTCTGGGGTGAAGCCGAGCTTGGTGAGCACCGGCATCGTAAACTTGATCATGATGGGCGGGCCGCACACAATGGCAAAAGAGTCCTTGGAGCTGGGAGCCACCTCTTCTGTTACGGCAGGCACAAAGCCCACTCGTCCGCTCCACCCCTCCTCTCCCGCATCTACCGTGAAATGGGTCTGTATGTCCTCCCTGGCTTCCCACTCCTTCAGTGTATCCTTGTAGAGAAGCAAACCTGGGCGTCTGGCCCCGTAAATCACTGTGATATCTCCGAAGCGGGAGCGATTATCTGGATGCAGCATGTACTGGATTGTGGACCGCAAGGTGGTAAATGCGAAGCCGCCTCCTATAAAAACCACGTTTTTACCCTCGAAACGGTCCAGTGGAAAACCCTTCCCCAAAGGACCCCGAACCCCCATCACATCCCCTTCATTCATCTCGTGGAGGGCCTGTGTAACCACTCCTGCCTTGTTCACCGTGAAGAGCAGGTGACCCGGTTCAGTTGGTGAAGAGGCTATCCCTATGGGGATCTCGCCCTTGCCGGCCACAGAGAGTTCGGCAAACTGCCCTGGGGTATACTGAAAGGCCCCCTCGTCCTCTTTTTTCAGGAATATGAGCCGGAAGCTCTTTAGGTTACGGTCGTCCGTCTCCACTGTGATCTTGTCTATCCGCACCGGATATGGAAGGTATGGGTTCTTCCCGTTCATCGCCATCTCTCCTGTGGGACTCACGCGCTCAACTCCCTGATGATCTCCCTGATGTCTATGTTCACCGGGCAATATTGGACACATCTGCCGCAGCCCACGCACATGATGGTGTCAAAATCGTCCAGGAAGTACCTTAGTTTGTGCATGAAACGCTGGCGGAATCTTTCCTTGCCCGTGGGCCTGGGGTTATGCCCCGAGGCGTGAAGCGTTGTTAAGGGGAACATGCAGCTGTCCCAGTTCCTTCCCCTTAGCCCGCACCGCCCCCTCACCTCGTCCTGTATATCGAAACAGCTGCAAGTTGGGCACATGTATGTACAGGTGCCGCACTTGATGCATGGCTCGTGAACCCTTTCCCAGTAAGCGTCTCCAAAGGCCTCAAGCAAGGGCTTTTTTCTAATCGGGGTTGGATCCACCCCCGGTCCCATCACGTTTCGGGCCTCTTGGGCCAACTGCGCAGCCTGCTCAACCTGCTTAGCGTCTGCTGTGGCCAGGTTCCAGCCTGAGATCAAACTCTTGCCTTGCTCCGACACCCCCTCCAAAAGAAGGCTCTCCCCAAGATCCGTCATGAGCACATCCAGACCTTCCTTGGAAAAGGGCCCCCCTCCTGTCCAATGGCAAAAGCAGGTGGAGCAAGGCTTGTTGCAGCCTAACCCCAACAGCAACGTCCGTTCACGCTTGTTCTTGTAATATGGATCCTCCATGGCCCCTTGAACCAGGAAAACCTTGTCCAAAATCAAGAAAGCTCTGGCATCACAAGGTCTGATGCCGAAGGCCAAGCGGGTTTTCCCTCCCTCAGGCACCTCCTTGAGAATGAAGGCATCCTCTCTATGGCGCTCTGTACTGAATACAAACATCTGTTCCGACTGGGGGAAAGCCAATGTTTTGGGGGAAAGTCTGACGTTGCTGTAGTCCAGCTCAGGCTGCGTGCCCGGCCCCAAAAACCCGAACTCCACATCCCCCGGGCCCCCTGTGGGCCCCCATATCTCAAAACCCTTACCCCTCAAGCCCTCCAGAAATCCTGAAAGGTCCTTTTTCGCAAGAGTCTTAGCTTCCATCACCATGTACCCTCGCCTTCCTGTCTTGCCACCGGGGGCAGTCCTCAAAAAAGCCCCCTTCACAAGCACAGTCTTGAATTTACTTCAGCCTTCTCCACTTGCATCCCCTAAAGTACTTGCCCCTGTTCATGGCTGCCCAGTAAGAGGGCCTACTCACCTCTTTCCATTCACCTTAGAGGATGAAATCCTGTGGATCGTCGGGTTGATAAGTGGCCAAGGGCGGCACCCCCTCCAAAGAGGTCCCCACCTCATATCCCCATCTTTCCTTGATCTCTTTTTCCAGCTTGCGGGTCAAAAGCCTCACGGGGATACCCATGGGACAAGCTCTCTCGCAGGATCCGCAGTCCGTGCAGCGGCCGGCCATGTGGAAAGCTCTAAAAAGGTGGAATGTGAATACATCCTCAGGATCCTGGGACTTGCCCACCCATTGGGGCCTGGAGCAATCCACGAAACACTCCGGGCAATAGCAGTGGGGGCAAGCGTTGCGGCAAGCATAACACCTGATGCAAGTGCTAAGCACCTGTCTGAAAACCTCCCAACGCTCCTGGGCCTTCTTGGCCTCGATCTCCAGCACTTCCTTGAATCTCTCGCTCTTCTGCTCAGCCACCTCCTGCCCCACCAACAGGTCCTTTACCACAGGATTTCGATGCTCGCAGATGGAGCAACACTGCTGGAGAGCTTCCTCCCTGGGAAGGCTGATCTGCAAATCTCTCCCCCGCAGCTGCACCGAGCCGTCGGTCTCTTCCACCTCCAGGATTTCCTTGCCTCGACCTGCAGCCTGTTGCAACTTCCTGCGATCCAGCATGCCATTGCAAGGTACCCCCACCACAACCACCTGCTCCCTTGATATTTGGTGCTCCTGTATATGGAGCACCAAGGAACGGGAATCACACCCCTTGGCCACCACTGCCACTTTTCCCTTGCGCTTTGTCAGGTAGTTGGCCAGGTTCAGGTTACAGAAGCCGTCCCAGTGAAGCTCCTTGGCCTCCTGGGGGGTCCGGGCCAGCCAGGGTCGGCTTACCATGGGGATACTCCCCTTTCGGAAACCCACCACCAGCTCCACCTCTCCCTTCTCCAGCAGCCGGCTCGCCTCTGATCGGATCTGCTCTGCTATTTTCTCCATCTCTAGCACACCTCGATCTTCTCTCGCACGTAATTTTTGGCTGGCCCCAGAGCCTTCACTTTCTCGGTCACCTCGCTGACCACCTGGGAGAATTTCTCCCCCTCGGCCGCCGAGACCCACGAGAAGTGCACCCTGCCCTCCTCGATCCCCATGTACTCCAGGAGACTCTTGAAAACCGTAAACTTCCGCCTGGCAAAGTAGTTCCCGCTCAAGTAGTGACAGTCACCGGGGTGACAACCTGAGACCAAAACCCCGTCTACCCCGTTTCTAAGGGCAGCCACTATGAAAGCCGGGTTCATACGGCCGGAGCAGGGTATCCGGATGACCCGTATGTTTGGGGGATATTGGAGCCGACTCACCCCGGCCAGGTCCGCCCCCGCATAGCTACACCAGTTGCAAAGAAATGCCAGAATCTTGGGCTCCCATGTTTCGCTTTGCTTCATTGCCTGTTCCATCACGAGTATCCTCCCGGGAAAAGAGCGCTCACACCCTCCTTTCGCAGCCTCCTCAAGCACTCAAGGCGTCAATCATGGCAAATATCTGGGGATCGTTGAATCCTTTCAGAGAGAGTGCCCCGGACCTGCAGGAGGAAACACAGGTTCCACAGCCCTTGCACAGTGCCTCGTTCACCTCGGAGGTGAGAGTCTCCGGCTTGAGGCTGACCGCCTTGTAAGCGCAGACCAGCTCGCAAACCCCGCATCCTGTGCATTTTTTGGGATCAGCATAAGCCACCTTTCCACCCACCTGCATCTTTTGGGTGGCCAAAACAGTGACTGCCCTGGCTGCAGCCGCCTTGGCTTGGGCTATGGATTCATCCAGGGGCTTGGGATAGTGGGCCAATCCGGCCAGGAATACCCCATCTGTGGCAAAATCCACAGGTCTAAGCTTCATGTGGGCTTCCAGGAAAAACCCATCGTCGTTAAGAGGCACCTTGTAAAGCTGAGCCAGGCCCTGGTTATCGTTGGGCTCTATGGCAGCAGCCAAAACCACCAGATCCGGCTCCAGGGTAATGGGGAGCCCAAGCACATGATCCATGCCTTGCAGCTCCAGAGCTCCCGAGGGATTTTTGGTGAGTCTGGGCTTATTCTCCAAGTCGAACCGGAAAAAGAGCACTCCCTTTTCTCTGGCCGCCTTATAGTGGTCCTCATTGAATCCGTAAGTACGCACATCCCTGTAGAAAACCATCACATCCCGCTCGGGATCCTCTTCTTTCAGCCTTACTGCACTCTGACAGGTGTGGGTGCAACAAACCTTGCTGCAGTAAGGCCTCTGGGGTTCCCTGGAGCCCACGCATTGGATGAAAGCAATGCTCTTGGCCCCCTTCACCTTGGGATCCCCCTGGGCCCAAAGCCTGTCGAACTCCTGGGCGGTCAACACCCGGGGATCCTTCCCGTACATATACTCTGTGGGCTTTGACTCTCTGGCGCCCGTGGCTATGATCACGGCCCCGTGGCGGACTTTTACCGGCTCTCCGGAGCCGTTTCCCACACGCACGGTGGAGGTGAAATTCCCCATGAACCCCTCCACCTCAGCAACCTGTGCATTCAGATAAAGTTCTATCCTGGGGTCTTCCTTCACTTCCCCTATGAGTTTTTCCAAAAAAGCCTGGGAGTCCTCACCCCGCCAAGTATGGCGTATGTTGCGCCCATTGCCCCCCAAGACCCCCTCTTTCTCCACCAGTGTGACCTGAAAACCCTGAGCTGAAAGCTCCCTGGCAGCCACCATACCAGCCACACCACCTCCCACCACCAAGGCGGACTGGGTAAGGCCCAACTCCACCTCTCTAAGGGGCTCCAGCATAGCGGCTTTGGCCACAGCCATTCTGACCAGATCCTTGGCTTTTTCGGTGGCCTCCTTGGGGGAGTTTTGGTGCACCCAGGAGCATTGATCCCTAATGTTGGCCATCTCAAAGAGGTACTTGTTGATGCCAGCCTCCTGGCAGGTCTCCTGGAAGAGGGGCTCATGGGTGCGAGGACTGCATGAAGCCACCACTACCCTGTTCAACTTCTTCTCCTGGATAATGGCCTTCATGCGGTCCTGGGTATCCTGGGAGCAGGAGAAGAGGTTCTGGTCCACATGCTCCACATAGGGCAAGGTGGCTGCAAACTCAGCCACTTCCGGAACGCTCACCACTGATCCGATGTTGATGCCGCAGTTGCACACAAAAACCCCTATTCTGGGAGGTTCCCCCACCACACTTCTTTCTTCCGGGTAGGTCTTGTCTTTTACCAGGGTGCCCCGCACCTCGGAGAGGGCCGAGGCGGCGCTGGCTGCTGCAGCGCTGGCCTCCATCACGGCCTGGGGGATGTCCTTGGGACCTTGAAAAGCCCCGCACACGTACACCCCAGCCCGGGAAGTGGCGACTGGTTGGAAACTGCTGGTAGCGCAAAAACGGTGTTCATTGAGTTCTACGCCCAGCCTCTTGGCCTTCTCCACCAGCTCCTGGGAAGTCTGCAGCCCTACAGAGAGCACCACCATATCGAACAGCTCCTCGGTGACCTTCCCGTCCTCGCCTATGTAACGAATCAGAAGGTCCTTGGTGCCTGGTTCCTCTATGATGGTGTGCACTCTGGATCTTATGAACCTGACCCCCATCTCCTCCTGTGCCCTGTTGTAATAGCGCTCAAAACCCTTCCCATAGGTTCTCATATCCATGAAAAAGATGGCGGTGTCCAATGGATAATGGCTGTGTTCCTTGGCAATAACCGCCTCTTTTATGGCGTACATACAGCACACAGCAGAGCAGTAACTGTGGTCGCACTGATTTATGTTTCTTGAGCCCACGCACTGTACCCAGGCGATCTTTTTGGGCTCCTTCTGGTCCGAAGGCCTCACCAGATGCCCCTGATAAGGTCCGGAAGCACTCAGAATCCTCTCGAACTCCTTTGCAGTGACCACGTTGGGGAAACGGGAGTAACCGTAATGGGAGATGAGATCTGCATCAAAGATCTCAAAACCTGGAGCCAGGATAACGGAGCCCACCTGAAGGGTAAGGCGTTCCTCCTTTTGCTCGAAATCGATGGCCTTGTTCTCGCAGAACTTCTCGCAGGCCCTGCATTTGCCCTTTTCAAAATAGATGCAGTGGGCGCGGTCTATGGCGTACTTGAGGGGCACTGCCTGGGGGTAAAGCACATAAATGGCTTTTCTCTGTCCCAATCCCTCATCAAAGGGATTGTCCACTTTCCTTGGGCATTTCTGGGCGCAGATGCCGCAGGCCACGCACTTGCTCTCATCCACATACCGGGGATGTTTGAGCACCGTGACCTCAAAATTCCCCTCTTCCCCTTTGATGTCCTCCACTTCACTCAGGGTTAGGATCTGGATATTTAGATGCCTGCCGCATTCCACAAGTTTTGGGGAAAGAATGCACATGGAGCAGTCATTGGTGGGAAATGTCTTGTCCAGCTGGGACATGACCCCGCCTATGGCCGCAGATTGCTCCACCAAGTAGACATAATAGCCGGAATCCGCCAGATCCAGCGCCGCCTGCACGCCAGCGATACCACCGCCTGCCACCAACACCGCGCCGACCTTCTCCATGGAACGGAAACCTCCTCCCTAGATACTCATACACAGAATGACCCGCAGGGTCGAAACATTAAAATCCCCACCCAATTGGGCAGGGATCCAACCCTCAGTTTCGGCCGCCTAGAATACACAAGAAGCGTCAAATATGTCAATGGCCCGCATCCTTTAGCCCCCAACCCATTCGCACCACGAAAAGCGTCCCAACACCCCTTCTAGGGCCTTGGGCATTGGGGACCAGATGATGGAGTCTCTCGTTGTACCCATAAAGCCATGCCTCCTGGTAGTCTCGCCCCTGTTGAAGCTCCATGAGCTTCTCCAAGTCCCCCCCGCTTGCAAAGAGCATTACATCCATGAGGAGAGCCCCCAGATTGCCCCCTCCAGGATCTGATCCAAAAACCGCCCCGCAGGAGCAAACACCCCCCTCAAATTGGCTTCCCGTTCCGATGCCTCCAGGTCTACACCTCGGAAGTTCTGCCTGGCAAAAGGGGCACAGAGGAGATTTTATAGGGGAACGACTGTTCAAATACGCTCTTTCCTGAGAATCCGGGCCAACCAATGCAGGCTAGCCCCTGAGCTGATATTACTGTAAATTATTATAACCCGAAAGCCTTCTCACGGCCATGTCTCATCTCCAGGAGGAAGTATGCAGGGGAAAGCTCAACCCAAGACGGATCTTATCCGCAGGCATTTGGAGTACCTGCATTTCTACCCCAACTCAGTGGAGGCCAACTACAACCTGGGCCTGGCTTACCTCCAGGCCGGGCAGCTGGAGGAAGCCCTCCTGCAGTTTCAAAGGGCTCTAGATTTGCGCCCTACTTTGGCGGAGGCTTATATAAACATGGGAGGCATATTCTTCCGCCAGGGGAAACTGGATGAGTGCATCCAAGCTAACCAGAAGGCTTTGGAGATTTCCCCCGAGTCCTTCCAAGCCCTTTCCAACCTGTGCTTCGCCCTGCTCCAAAAAGGAATGTGGGAGCAAGCTCTGGATTATGGCAGGCGTGCCCTGGAAGCCAACCCTGAATCGGCCGTGGTGCATCACCATCTGGCCGTGGCCCTCCACAAGTTAGGAAGGAGCAAGGAAGCCTCATATCACCTGGACAGGTCCGAGAGCCTGGGCTTCAAAGCAGACCTCGAATTGCGTTCATCTATAAAAGAGGGGGCTTCCCCTTGATGCCGCCAAGTCTGTAGTTTTCTCCAAAAGTGTATCCCTCAAACCGCACTGTCCATAATCGTAGGGACAGGCTTCTGCCTGACCTTCGAGGTTGGCTTGGGCATGGGCAAGGCCTTCCTTTTCGGACTCGCACAAGGGCCCTCCTATTGATCTAACCCGCATTATTCACGATCAGTGGATAATGCGGGTTATTTTAATGATATAATTGGACAAACCGGTCTATAATCAAAAGCACTCTGCTTATTAGTTTCAGATTTGGTTCTGCTTTGAGTCGGAATATCTCGAAGTGTATCGGGGGCTTGGGGGCGTAGCCCCCAAAGTTACGGGCTTTGGAGAATAATCCGGGCTAAGAACTCAATGATAGCGCCCTGATACCCCTTTGAATCTCTCCGTACACAGGTATTCCCATAGGCTCCACCTTCTCCCTGAGCTCCCGGAAACATCTGGTATCGCCGATCAGCCAAAGCGCAGCCCTGCCTTGCCATGAAAAAAGAGGTCCCAAGAGTTCCCAGGAGCCTTCCAAAAGGGGCCGATCCACGTACATGTGTACATGAACGGCCTCTACCCCGGGGTCTTGCACCAAAGCTCCGAGCGACTCCTGATAGGCTCTTTGCCTACCCCTTCTTTCTATGGCAGGCCAGATATCCACCGGATTGGAGGGCTCCATCCATGGGGGGAAAACCTCTTGAAGCTTGTTCATGGTAATAGGGGAAAGTTCGGCCAAAGCCATTCCACAATTTTCGAGATGATCAGAAGCCACTATGCCGGCCGCCCCGCTGAAGGTCACTACCGCAACCCGCTTGCCCCCTTTCTTCCCCTTCCAGGCTGAAAGAGCCTTGGTCAGGTCCATGAGCTCCAGAAAATCGTAGGCCCGCAGGATCCCCAGCTGTCTGAAGAACCCCTCAGCAACCCCCACATTGCCGGCCAGGCTTCCGGTGTGGCTCAGGGCGGCCATGGCCCCGCCTCGGCTGATCCCGCCTCTCAGAAGTAGGAGGGGTTTCCCAAGATTCTCCACTGCCTTTCTGAATCTGGGCGGATCCGATACAGACTCCAAGTACATGGCCACCACTGCCGTGTCTGGATCCCAGGCAAAGTAATCCAAAAGATCGCACTCATTGATGTCGCTTCGGTTCCCTATTGAGCAGGCCTTGCTGAGCCCAAAATAACCCTCGCTCATGACTTGCATGAGAAAGCCTGCTGAGGCCATGCCGCTTTGGACAATGACTGAGACGTCCCCTGGCCTCAATATCTCCTCCCAGACATGAGGCCTCATGAACGAAGCCACCATACGGGTGCGGCCGTTGACCGCCCCCATACAGTTAGGGCCCCAGATGCGGATTCCCAAACAACGGGCCTCGGCCAGACACCTCTCCTGGAGCTTTTTGCCTTGCTCCCCTGTCTCGGCAAATCCCGCACTCTGGATCATCACCCTGGAAACACCTTTTCTACCGCACTTGGTTATGAGCTCGGGCACTTCCCTTGCAGGCACAAACAAGATGGCCAAATCCACCACCTCTGGAAGCTCTTCCACCGATGGATAGCAGGGCGTTCCACAGATTTCTTTGTATTTGGGATTCACAGGGTACAATCTATCCCCACAATAGCCCAGAAGGTTGGCCACCAAGGCATAGCCGCCCTTTTTGAAATCCGGGGTGGCCCCTACCACAGCTACGCTCTTGGGATTTAAGAAACCATCCAAGAGCTCAAAAATCTCCTGCTTTTCTCTATGCCTTTCCATAAACTTACTCCCCATGGAATTCCCTCTACCCGGCCTCAAGAGATTAGATTTGGCTTCTGCCCTGGCCGAGGCCTCACATCTAACTGCTTGATCCCGGAGAGCTTCCCCCCTTCAGGACCCTGAGGCTCCTTCACAAGAGGCCTCCTGGAGGGCTTTCCTGACTCTCTGGGCAACGTACCAATCTATCTGTCTGCAAAGCCCTCTGATCATCTTCACCTCATGAGGCCTAAGAGCCGCCCTGGACAGAAACTTTCTCACCTTCCTCATCCCGAGCTGGGGGTTGCTGGCCGGGATGGCACAAATTTTCAAAAGGGTCTCTTCCAGGTGTTTATACATCCCCTCCATTTGGGAGACGGTGGCCAAGCGCTCCTTGTGGACGGGGTGCACTTCTCCTTTCTGCAAGAAGGCCTTACGAAGCTCATAAGAGATTACCAAGACGGCCTGGGCCAGGTTCAGGGAGGCAAATCCGGCCGTAGGGATCCGAACCACCATGTGGCAGAGCTTCAACTCCTCGTTTGAGAGGCCCCGGTCCTCGGGCCCGAAGACCAGTGCCACCTGATCCTGAGGTCCCAAGGCCACAATGCGCTCCGCTGCTTTCCAGGGACTCCAGAGAGGGCCCCTCAGTCCACCATGTCTTGCCGTACTCCCCACCACCACATGGAAAGAAGCCAAGGCCCCTTCCAGGGAGTCGTGGATCTGTATCCCTCTTATCAAGTGTGCGGCTTCCCTTGTAGCCATTCTTTGCATGGCCTCCTGGTCCCACCTTAGAGGCCCCACCACCACCAACCTTGAAAGCCCCATATTCCACATGGCCCTGGCAGAGGCTCCTATGTTCTCAGGGAAACGAGGACGGTGAAGCACAACACCCACCCGGTCCATGGAGCTGCTTTTTTCAGGAGCTTGGGTTCTCATTTTGGCCCCTCCGACGTTCTTGGGTGAAAACCTCGTTCAAGCCTCAGCCCCCTGGCCTATATGGAAAAAACTTTTAGCTTCACAGCTCAGCCTCTTGCAAGACGTGTCCGTAACGCTTCATATACAGACACTGCTCACAGCTGACATGGCACTCTTCTGGAGCAGGCGCCGAGAGGCCTCTGAGTAGATAGCACCTGAGGGCCCTCACTTGCTTTACCAAGCACTTCCCACAGTCATGATCGGACCATCGTCGTGTAAACCCCATCCCAAAGTACTCCCAGCAGTACGGGATCTCTTTGCGTCTTTCCTCCTCAAACTGCCACACCAAGGCGGTGTCCATACCCTTTTCCAAAAAAAATTCCAAGAGCTGTTGCCTAGGTACCCGCCTGTGTCCACCTGGAGTGGAAACAGCTTTGAGTTTCCCTCTCTTTATCCAATTGATCACTGTCTGGCGTGTGACACTGCACATCCGGGCAATGTCGTTGGTGCTGAAGTATTTACCGGCCATGCGCTTAACCAGGATTACTCTTCAATACCCGCCCTGGGCACTGCGCCTACTAGCCCCGGGTAAACCTTGAGGCATTCCGACAGAATTCGTAACGAACATGAAACAGAAAGTCAGCCTCTTTCTTGTTACTGATGATATCCCAAACATAACCCGCTTCATCCACTGTTTCTTATTAAACCTAATCCATCACCCCCATGAGCAACCACGATCAAACTACCCTCCCCCCAAGAAGCAAGATCTGGCGGGTAAGCACCTCGAAAAGGCCCTCAAATCTGCAAAAAAGGGGGGGGACATGTTGCCATGTCCCCCCAGGCTCACCTTGCGCGGATCTATGGGCCTCTTTACATGGCCCAGGGCCGATCAGATCTCCTCCACGGTAATGGAATCCGTGGGGCAGACCTCTATACAGCTTTCGCACCCGATGCATTCGTCCATGTTCACCGGCTCCGCCTTGCCGTTGGCGTCCAGCTCATACACGTCCACCGGGCAAATCTCCACGCACTCTCCATCGCCGTCACACGTTTCCTTGTTCACAGTTACACGATACGGCATCTCCCTTTCCTCCTCGGTAATTTTCGGTCCGAAGACCGGCTCCAATCCTTTTTCTCTCCGGCCCTCGAGGCCTATGGCCTTGCCTTTCCAAGCACTTTAGAGAACCATCTGGAACCTGTCAAGGAGCTTTAAACCCGCTGCCCGGCGCCTCATCTATTTCTTGGAGGAGTCACGGTCAACACCGGAACAGGGGAGTTCTTGACCACCTCCTCGCTCACACTTCCAAAAACAGCCTGACCAGGGAGGTGCTCATGGCTAGAGGAACCATGACCATGGGTAGCCATGACCACCAGATCTATTCCCTCCTGCTCCACATATTTGAGAATCTCCTGGGCGGGATCCCCCACAAGAATCCTTTTATGATAAAGAGGACATCCCCCCAGCTCTGAATGGCAAATCTGTTCCATGCGCTGTTGGGCCTTCTTTATTACCCACTCTCTGAACTCTTTCACAGGGCCTGGATGGTCCTGTCCATAGAAGTTCACCACCTGCTCTATGTCTTCAGCTACAAAAACCAGGTGGATCTCCGCCCCGTATTTCTGGGAAAGGGAGGTGACCAAGGGCAATGCCACTGCCGAGTTTTCCGACAAATCAGTAGGCCACAATATCTTCTTGATTTCCTTCATACCAGCTACCCTCCCTCATGTCCCAGACTTCTTTTCCGGGCTTGCCCTATTATGGCCGCCTTGGTTGGGCCCCAAGGGCCCGGGGTGCCCTCAAACCCCCTTTTCCTCTTTTATCGAGATGGCTATCTTGTAAAGCACTGTCAGGATAAGAAATCCCATGGCCCAAACACCCAAGGTGATAAAAACTTCAGGCCATGTGGGGGAGTACTCGAAGACCTGGTCCAGGGGGTTGGGGATAAAACCTGTCACCACCAAGCCCAGCCCCTTCTCTATCCAAAGGGAGATGAAGACCATGGCGCAGGCCACAGCTAGAAGCCTCTCGTCGTTGCGGGTGCGGGGATTCACCAGCAGATAGGCGGACACTACAGCCATGATCATGAAAGCCCACCACCAGGGAACCAAGGTGGTGTGGCCATGGAGGCCCACAAACAGATACTGGAAGTGGTGTGTGTGCTCGGGGATCTGGCTGTAGAAGGCTGTGAAGAGCTCCATCAACACGAAGAATATACTCACAAGCATCGCGTAAGTTACGATCTTGGCCAGGGTCTGTATGGCCTCCTTGCCCGGGTCGAACTTGGTAAGCCGCCTTATTATGAGGCAGAACAGAATGAGGAGCGCGGGCCCAGAGGCAAAGGCCGAGGAGAGAAACCTAGGTGCCATGATGGCCGTCAGCCAGAATCCTCTTCCAGGCAGACCCGCGTAGATGAAGGCCGTGACCGTATGGATGCTTATGGCCCAAGGTATGGATATGTAGATGAATGGTTTGATCCACCCCGGGGGCGCCAATCCTTTCTTCTCAGCACTTAGCACCGTCCAGCCCACCAGGATATTCAGAAGAAGATATCCGTTTAGCACCACCATGTCCCAAAACAGGATGGAGTTGGGGGTAGGGTACAGGAGCACGTTGAAGGCTCTGGCCGGCTGCCCAAGGTCCACTATTATGAAGGTCAAACACATGGTGACCGCCGAGACCGCCAGGAACTCCCCCAGTATGGTTATCTTGCCGAAGGTTTTGTAATGATGAAGATAATAGGGCAAGACCAGCATCACGGCCGAGGCAGCCACCCCGACCAGGAAGGTGAACTGGGCTATGTAAAGACCCCATGAGACATCCCTGCTCATCCCCGTGATGCCCAAGCCTTCCATGAGCTGGAGCAGGTAGCAAAGGAAACCCACCCCTATGAAGAGGAGCAGAAAGCCCACCCATCCGTAGTATTTCCTGCTTCCGACTAGCGCCTTCTCCAGCATGGTCACCTCACACTAGATAGTACACTTGGGGCATTGTGCCCAGTTGCGGCTTGCGGCGGATGGCCGTGCGCACCTTGAGGATTTTTCTCACTTCGCTTTCGGCGTCCTCCAAGTCCCCAAAAAAGAGAACCTTTTCCTTGCAGGCCTCCACGCACGCAGGCCTCTTTCCCTTGGCCAGCCTCTCCTCGCAGAAGTTGCACTTCTCCACAACACCCCTGGTGCGGGTAGGGAACTCCTTGTTAACTTCCTTTATAAAAGGCCTGGGATCCCTCCAGTTGAGGCTCCTGGCGCCAAAAGGGCAGCCTGCCATGCAGAAACGGCAGCCTATACAGCGATGGTAGTCCATCATTACTATGCCATCTTCCCGCTTGAAGGTGGCCTTGGTGGGGCACACCCTAACACAAGGGGGGTTATCGCAATGGTTGCAAAGCACTATGACCGGGTGTTTCTTAAGGGCCTCGTCCAGAAAATCATGCTCCTGACCCGGGAAGGCATGTGGAAAACTCTCGCTCCAGATCCACTTGACCTCATCCTTGGGGTTGGGCATGGAAGGCACGTTGTGGGTCTTGTGACAGGCCTCGAAGCAGTCCCGGCAGTTGTCGGGGCAAGGCTTCTTGAGATCCACGACCATGGCCCAACGTTTTGCGGGAAGCGCCCTGGGATCCGGACCTGTTTTGGAGCCTTGACCTGCTGCCAGCGCATCGGCCAAGGGCTTGGCCCCCACCCCCAGGACCGAGATCCCGGCGATCTTAAGGAAGCTGCGTCGGCTCCGCTCCATCACCTCATCTCCTTGGGCTCTAGGTGGCAGCTCCAGCAATTGGGTGACACCGCCACGTAGGTGTGACAACGATCACAGAACTTGTCCTTCTGGTTGTGGCAGCTCATGCAGGTGTTCTGGAGGCTCATGTCGAACTTCTTTCCACCCAGGCCCACATAGATCCTTTGGCCTTCCCTCACCACCGCATGGCGCCAATCATCTATGAGCTCCATGTGCTTGGCCCTCATGAAAGGTGTAGACTCCACGCATTCTCGCTCTTTTTCTGGCAACACCAACTCAGGAGCAACCGCCGCCCTCCCGGCGTTGTACCAGAAAGGGAAAGTCATGAGAGCCACAAAGACCACAAGTCCGATTATGATCTTTTCTGCGTTATACATCCCCGCCGCCCTCCGTTCCCGTCAGAGGCTCCCCGCGCAGATCCAACTCACGAGGCTTCTCCCCCTTCATCACCAGGGCATTGCCCACAAGCTCGTGGATACCGGTCACCTGGACTTCCGGGACCCAGTACTCCATGAGGGAGTGGAGCGTGGCCCTGTCTATGGCGCATATACAGGCCAGCCGATTCACCCCGTGCTTCTCGTGCACGTGTTGAACCGCGTTTGCCCTGGGAAAGCCCCCCCGCATCCTCATCTCCAGGTTCTCGTCCGTGCCCAGCCCGGCTCCTCCTCCGCAGCAGAAAGTTTTCTCCCTGATGGTCTCCTCAGGCATCTCGAAGAAGTTGTTGCAAACGTGCTTGAGCACAAACCTAGGCTCCTCGAAAAAGCCCATGGCTCTGGCCGGGTTACAGGAGTCGTGAAAGGTGACCCTCAGGTGGTCGTTGCGGCTGGGGTCCAGCTTGAGCTTGTTGTTGCGGATCAGATCCGCCGTGAACTCCATGATATGCACCATCTTGGTGGACTTGGCATTCTCGAACTTGGTGCCTGTTATGGGGGAGACTGGCTCTTCCAGGAAATCTGCAGGGCCGTTCATGGTGTCCATGTACTGGTTTATGACCCGCCACATGTGGCCGCACTCCCCTCCCAGAATCCACTTCACCCCGAGCCTCTTGGCCTCGGCATACATCTTGGCGTTTAGCCTCTTCATGAGCTCGTGGGAGGAGAAAAGCCCGAAATTGCCCCCCTCCGAGGCGTAAGTGCTCCAGGTGTAATCCAAGCCTATCTCGTGGAAGAGCATAAGATATCCCATGAGGGTATAGGTGCCGGGATCCGCGAACACGTCCCCCGAGGGGGTCACGAAGAGGATCTCCGCACCCTTCCTGTTGAAGCTGGGCTGGATCCTTATGCCTGTTATGTTCTCGATGTCGTCCAGGAAGAACTCTATCATGTCTTTGAAGGTGTGGGGCTGGATCCCCAGGTGGTTGCCTGTCCTGTAACAGTTGGCCGCTGGCTCCAGGATCCAGTTGATATTGCAGCCTACCAGGTTAAGGAGTTCCCTTCCCATCATGGTGATCTCGGCCTGGTCGATCCCGTAAGGGCAGAAAACCGAGCAGCGCCTGCACTCGGTGCATTGGTAAAAATAGTAGAACCACTCCTTGAGCACGTCCTCGGTCAAGTCCCTGGCACCGCAGAGCTCCCCCAGAATCTTCCCCGCAGCCGTGAAATAACGCCTGTAAACGGACCTTATCAGCTCAGCCCTCAACACCGGCATGTTCTTGGGGTCCCCTGAGCCAATGTAGAAATGACACTTGTCGGCACATGCCCCGCAGCGCACACAAATATCTAGGAAAAGCTTGAAGGAGCGGAAGCGATCCAGCCTCTCCTTGAATCCCCTTATGATGTTATCCTTCCAGTTGGGGGGCAGTTTCCAGTCCTGGTCGGAAGGCTGCCAATCCCTGGGGTTTGGGAGCCCCAGCACCCTGAGGTTTTTGGGCAGCGCGCTGTAGCACCAGGTGCCGGGCCTGAAATCCACCGGAGTCTTCATCCACCCGGTCTTGGGAGGCTTGTAGTCGATATTCAGCAGCTCTTGAGGCTTTGTCTTCAACATGGCTACTCCCTCTTCTCCACCGGCAATCCAGCCTGGATCATCTTGTCCCTGAAATCATCCTCGTATTCCTCGTATGTGTGCACCTTAACCGGGTAGTTCCAGGGATTCACGTGCCGCCTTCTACGGCTGTCACCTGTCAGATTGCGTGTAGGACTAAGGAAGACCCCACCCATGTGCATTAATTTGCTCATGGGGAAATACACCAAAAGCACGCAGACCAAGAAGAGGTGCACATAGAAAGAAAGGCCTATTCCTTCCGGCACTACCGGCCTGAAAGTGAAAAGACCCAAGGCAAGGCTCTTGACTCCCAGGAGATCCACTTTAGCTATGTGGCGTGTGATGATGCCCGACACGGCTATCCCTAGGATCAAAAACAGAGGGAAGTAGTCGGCAGGAAGAGAAATGTATCGCACCTGCGGGATAACCACCCTGCGAAGAAAAAGAAAGGTGACCGCCCCCACCAAGGCTAGATCCGTAAGGTAGACCGTTGGCACGGCTATGGCGAACAGCCCGTCCAGCTCCTCTATCCAATTCACAAAAAACGGGATGGGCTCTGTAAAAAAGCGAGTGTGTCGCACAACAACGGTTAAAAAGGCGTAATGAAATGTGAGACCTGCCAGCCAAAGCCATTTAGCGCTGGCGTAGCCGGCCTTCTGGCCCTGAAGCTGGGTCTTGGTGTTTCGGAAAAGACTTCTGAAGAGCAAAACCTCCAAGGCCATCCTGAGCACCACCCCGATTGTGTTGGTGGGGTTCTCAAGAGGATTCGCCTTGATCCAGGGCAGGGATTTCTGCTGCCCGCAGGTTGTGGTTATTCTGAAAGGAACCGGGGAGGCCCCCCAACGCACAACCCTGTAAACGAAACCAGCTATGAACAGTGCGATGGACACATAGGGCACTACGACCGCGAAGAAGTAATGAAAACCTGCGGCCCCGACCCCGGCCAAGGCCACACACGTCAAAATCACTACGGCGAAAAGCGAAAACCCCATTTCCATGGATCCTCACCTCGCTTGGACTCGAATTCCCTCACTGACGCCGCTAAACTCGCTTCACCACCCGACTCACTGGCCCTGAGGCTCCTGGGCAGTTTCCTGCCCTTCCTCCCCGGACCAATCGAAGACCAGGTTGGCCATCTTAAGAAGCCGCTCCGTACGGGTGCGGATCTCCTCTACCCGGATCTGATAGAGCCTCTCTCTGCAACCGCAATAAATGTCGAAGGCCAAAAGAGTCAGTCGGTCTATCTTATCCTCGAGTGTTCTGAGGGCCTCAGGATCCTCCTTCAGGTGCTCCCTCAACTCATCCCTCAAAATGGTTTTCAAGGCAGGGATGAAGCCCAAAGCCTGGGAAGCTGCCATGTCCTGAACTGCCCTGACACGCACCAGCCGATCCACTGCATGGGCAGCCCCCAACTGCTCATCTTCCTCCATAAGCTGGCTGTACAACGAAACCAGACCTTCGGTGATGGTGTGACCTACGGGATTGGTGAACTGATTCTTGGGAGACCTCAAGAAGTTCCGGGTATCAGCCGGATAAACATCCAGAGCCAGATCCAGCCACCGTTTCAGGATCGCCTCTCTTTTTTCAGCCAACAGCCTCTGCAACATGGAACCTATCCGCTCTCCGCTGGATGGAGGCCTTTGGGGTGATTTGCCTTCCCCAGAGCCTCCAGGCGACTCCCTTTCCGCAGCCTGACCTTATGCTCTTGGAGCAGGATCAGGTTGCACCATGTAGCCCATCCTGTCTCCTTTGTCAAGGGGAAACCGCTTCGGGTGGGTCCGGCAAAGACTGACTTTGATTTTCTCAACCCCCGCAAGCCCCAAGAGAGCGGAGCACCCCGGCCCAAAAAGTTCCTCGCCGGAGGCTCCGCTTGCGCTCTCTCTCAGACGCACCCTGTGGGCTTGGCCAATCCTGCCAGTTTGCAGGCCCCCTTGGCCGGGCCAGTGGGGAAAAGCTCGTAGATCTTCTTGAGGTTGAAACCGGTGTCCTTGCAAAGCTTGCGGATCATGGGGGCGATCCCGTACTCCTTGTAATAATCCCTCAGGTAATTGATCACCTTCCAGTGCTCGTCCGTGAGCGAACCCTCGATACCCTCTGCCGGAGCCAATGCCTGCGCAAACTCAGGGCTCCACTTGTCCAGCTCCTGTAGGAAACCGTCCTCATCCACCTCGTAAGCCTTGCCTGCCAACTCAATCGTGGCCATCTTTTGTCCTCCTTACCCCTTTGTTTTCCAGACTCTCATGATCTGGTAATTGTCCCGTCAGGGACTTGCAACTCTTGGTGTTCCTTCCTGTCAGGGAAGTGCTTTCAGGGCTAAGCGCTCTGCCGAGGCTTTCCTTGCTTTCGCACACTCAGCCACCCGAAAGGCCCAGTCTTCGCAACTTGCAGCATGCAGATGAGTGTACGACGCCAAAACATTTTCTTTCAATATTCCATCTCTGTGCCCGTCCAGGCCTCTTCCCCTTTTCACTGAAAAGGCAAATCTCACCTTGGACTCATCCAGGCTTACCACCCTGGAATAATGAAACTCGTGCCCTTTGAGGAGATCCCCTTTGGGTATGAAAGGGTTTTCCTCTACCGCTTCCAAAGCCGTATAGCCGTGACCCTGGGGCCTGTCGGTGAACTCGGTCCAAAGGGGTAAAGCTCCCACCATAGGATAGGATCTTCCCTGGGCCCTAATGCCTTCCCCTAAGTACATGAGCCCTCCGCACTCGGCATAAACTGGCAGCCCATCCAAAACCATTGACCTTATTTCCCGCCTGAGCCCCTGGTTGTCCGCCAAAGCCGAGGCAAACATCTCAGGGAACCCACCCCCCATGTAAAGGCCATCCACTTTCGGGAGTCCCGAATGCTTCAAGGCGTCTATCTCCACCAGTTGAAGCCCTTCATCGGCAAGAGCTTCCAGATTCTCGGGGTAGTAAAAATGAAACGCGGAGTCTCTTATCACGCCTAGTTTGGCTCCAGACTTTGAAGCCTGTCTCTTGGCCCGGTAGAGGTGCACCTGAGGGATACATCTAGTGTGTTTTAGAGCCAGCTCCCACAAGGCCTCCACATCCACATAATGGGAGACGAGCTCTGCCGCCCTTTCCAGTATTCCTTTAGCGTCCCGTTTCTCAGGCGGAGGCACCAAGCCCAAGTGCCTCTCCGGAAGCCCCAGGTCCCTTAATCTGGGCAAGGCTCCAAGGACCGCAACCCCCCCATACCGCTCCACACTTTTTCTCAAGATCGACTCGTGCCTAGGGTTGCCCACCTGGTTCAGAACCACGCCGGCTATGGGCAGCTCCGGATCCAGGGCCCTTAGCCCCAGCACCATGGCAGCAGCCGTACGGGTGGTCTTGGTCACATCCAGGACCACCACCACTGGAAGCCCCAAAAGCTTGGCCAGCTCCGCGGTGGAGTAAGTGCCATGCTCATCAACCCCGTCGAAAAGCCCCCTGTTGCCTTCCACCACTGCTACTTGCGCGGCCTCTGTGCGACGCGCGTAGCTTGCCAGGATCTGCTCGGGGCTCATGAGGTAGGGATCCAAATTGTAACAGGGCCTCCCCGAGGCCATGGCCAGCCAGGCAGCATCAATGTAATCTGGGCCTTTCTTGAAAGTAACCACCCACCTGCCCATGGCCCCCCAGTAGGAAACAAGGGACATGGTAAGGAAGGTCTTCCCAGACCCCCCCCTCAGGCCGGCCACTATTAGGCCAGGGCACGCTGCAGCCACAACTCCACCTCGAAACACAGCCCCCTCTCCTCCGGGCAGGGACCTGCCTTGGGAGCTGGGGCTCGCCAATCCAGGAACAGGGGTCGGGCTGCAAGCCCGACCCTCCCCTGATTCACTCGTCCTTCTTGGCTCCTGGAAGCATCAGGTAGGTAGTGCTTCCGCTGGACCAGTACTCAAGGGTCTTCTCGTCGATCATCTCCTTGACGGCCTTCTTGACCTCCGACTTGGGGATGTCCGAGAGCCCCTTCTCCACGTCCTTGATATAGAACCGGCTCTTTTTCTGGCTCTTGAACCAGTCCAGAATCTTCTGCTTCACTTCCTGGTTGCTCATGTCTAACCCCACTTAAATTGAGTGCTGTTGCGGAAGGTGGTGGTCGACAGCTTGTAGTCATCGATATGAAGCGGCGTGAACTCGATGCCCGTGAGCTTGAAGAACCGCTCCCAACCCACTCGCTCTATCCACTCCCCTACGCGCTCGTACTTGTTGGCGTGTTTCGCGTACACTTCCACGATGTTCTTGATGGCCGAAGTCACCTCGGGCCATCTGGGCGGGTTGTTGGGAAGGTATGGAATGGCCAGTCTGGAGAACATGGGGGTGTGTCGAGCATTGGAGACCTTGCCGCCCACCCAGATGGAGATCCCGTCTCCCTCGCCGTCGGCCAAGGGCATGGCTGGGCACATGGTGTAGCAGTTGCCGCAGTACATACATCTCTCCGGGTTCACGATGACGCTCTTCTTCTCCTTGTCCGGGTGAGGCCTGATGGCGCCTGTGGGACAAGAGGCGATCGTGGTAGGGATCTCACACACGTTCCTGAGTGTGTCGTGGTCAACCTTGGGGATCTTGGTGTGCACCCCTAGGATGGCTATGTCCGAACAGTGTACGGCCCCGCACATGTTAAGACAACAGGCCAGGGCGATCCTGACCTGGGCCGGCAGCTTGTGGGAGCCGAAGTAATCAAACAGCTCGTCCATTACCGCCTTGACAACGCCGGAGGCGTCAGTGGCCGGGGTGTGGCAATGCACCCAACCCTGGGTGTGCACTATGCTGGTCACCGAGTGACCGGTCCCGCCAATGGGCCGCCCCATGGCAGCGATTTCTTTCTTGAGTGGAGCTAGTTTCTTCTTGTCCGTGACCAGGAACTCCACGTTGTGGCGGCTGGTGAACCTGAGGTACCCGTCGCAGTACTTGTCGGCCAGGTCGCAGACCTCCCGAATGAAGTCCACGCTTACAAGCCTGCCAGAGCCCATCCTAACGGTGTAGACCTCATCGCCTCTTTCCGACACGTGAACCAGCACCCCAGGCTCAAGGATGCGGTGGTATTTCCACTTGCCATAGTTCTTCTTGATAACTGGCGGAAGGAATTTGCGGAAATCTGGAGGACCAATATCTGTCTTGCCCATTTGCGCTTACCTCCTCGATATGTCCCGTCGCAACATCCAAATGACGGGTATCACGTTTTCACATGTGCCTTTTTTCAGCCTCAGTTGCCACGTCCCTCACAGATACCGGCTCAGAAGAAAATGTAAGGGTTATAGCGCGGGGTCTTTACCATCTGGGGCACTGCCGGAAGCCCCATGGCCTCCAGGAATTTCCTCATGCTCATGCGCTCGATAAGCTCCCCGAGCCTCTCCCTCATCTTCCCGTTCTCGTCCCACCATTCCCAGATCTTCTCGGCCAGGTCCTTGAACTCCTGATAGGGCGACTCGAATTTCATGAAGGGAATGAGCACCCAGCTCATAAGGGCCCCCTCCAAGATGGGCGCCTTTCCTCCCACTAGGATCGTCACCCCGGTGTCTTTCCCTGGCCTTAGAGCCTCGGGCATGACGTTGATGCAGTGCATGCAACGGGTGCAGTCGTCGTTGTAGATAGTGAGCTTCTTGCCGTTCCACTCCATGCAACGGGTGGGGCAGAGCTCGATTACGTCCTTCTGGATGTCGAATTTTGCCCTCTTGCCGCAGCCACCGGCAGCAGGGGCGATCTCCCCGCCCACGTAGGCCTGAACAGCCGCTTGGTCCACCCGGATCTTGTCCCTCCAGGTACCGATAACAGACAAGTCCGAGCGGGCGATGGAGGCCACGCAGTCATTGGGGCAGCCTGAGAACTTGAATTTGAACTTGTAAGGCCACATGGGCCTGTGGAGGTAGTCCTGGAACTCGTGGGTCACATCATTGCAGGCATCCAGAGTGTCATAGCAGGCCCACTCGCAACGGGCTGGGCCCACGCAGGCGCTGGGGGTCCTAAGGGCCGAGCCCGATCCACCCAGGTCAAAGCCGGCCTCTGAGAGCTCGTCGAAGCAGGGCTGCAGGTGCTCGGTAAAGGTCCCAAGCAGGATGATGTCTCCAGTGGAGCCGTGCATGTTGGTAAGACCGCTGCCATGTTTGTCCCAGATGTCGCATATGGTTCTAAGGGCCTTGGTGGTGTAAAACCAGCCAGAGGGATGATTGACGCGCATGGTGTGGAAATGGGCCACATTGGGGAAAAGATCAGGGCGGTCAGAGTAGCGGCCGATCACGCCTCCGCCGTATCCGGTCACACCCACGATGCCGCCGTGTTTCCAGTGGCCTATCTTTTCCTTGTACGAGAGCTCGAGCTGCCGCAACAGGTCCTTGGCCATGGGCTTTCTTTCGGCCACCCGCTTGATGTCCTTCACAAAGCTAGGCCATGGACCCTTCTCCAGTTCATCCAACAACGGGGTCTCGGATTTCGCCATCCTCATTCACCTCCCATACTTTGTGCTCCCTTTAATCAAATTCAACTTGGGCACCATCGCCACATTGAGGTGCTCACCGCCTTCCGCTCTAGGCTAAGGATCGTCCCCCCCTTCTTCCTTTGATTTCATAAAAAAATCCATTATCTAGCTTCATCTGCTTTATTCGTTTCATGCTGGCTTCGAGTGCCGACGCTGGCCAGAGCATCGACAAGTAAGACATCACTTTATAAATTGTTTTGGCTTCAGTGTCAAGATATAATCCCCACATTCCGGTGAACAAAGGGCGAGCAAGAGATCCAGAAATGGAAAGAGACCTAAAGGTTGCAGCCATATCCATGAACTGCCCAGGGGGGGAACCCGAGGCCGTTTACTCCCATATAAGCCGGCTAACCTGTTCCTTGGCGGACCGCGACGTGGAGCTGCTTTGCTTCCCTGAGGCATGCCTTACTGGTTATTCCGTTCGCCCGCAGGAAGCAAGGGCCTGGGCCATACCCTTAGAAAACCCTTGGATAGAAAGTCTGAGGAAGATGTGCTCAGAAAAGGGGGTCACTCTTTTGGTAGGAATGATGGAAAGGGATCCCCAGGAGAGGCTCTTTCTGACACACCTAGCCATCTCCCCGAAGGGCGGCCTCACAGTTTACAGAAAAGCACACCTCAGCCCCCAAGAAGCCTCGCTTTTCCAGGCCGGCTCCGAGCCAGCCTTATTCAGCATAGGTCCTGCCCTGGGCTCTATGGCTCTTTGTTACGAGGCACACTTCCCGGAATGGTCCTTGAGAATGACCTTGGATGGAGCTGAAATCCTTTGCTTTCCCAGTGCCTCCCCAGGGGAGACCCCTCAAGAGAAGATGGAAAGATGGCTTCGCTTCATGCCTGCCCGAGCCTACGACAATGGCGCCTTTGTAATAGCCTGCAACCAGTCCGGGGATAATGGAGCGGGACTCAGCTTCCCGGCTGTTTCCCTGATCCTGGACCCCAAAGGCAGACTTCTGGCTTCGAAGACAGGAAATGGTGAGGCTGTGGCTGTGGCCCTGTTGAAAGCCGATGAGATCAAAAGGGTCAGAAGTCATCCTCTGGCCCATTTCCTGAGACACCGAAGACCAGAGCTGTATGGAGACAATTAAGAATGAAGAGTGAAGGGAGAGGGGCGAGGGATGAATGAAATGTGAGGTTGGCGCCTCTAGCCTTTCATTCTTCATTCTTCACTTTTCATTCTTCATTTTCCCCGTGTCTCCGCGTCTTTCTTTTCCCCGCGTCCTTTTTTCACTCTTCACCCTTAACTCTTCATTCTCCATTCTTCATTCTCCCCGTGTCTCCGCGTCCTTCTTTTCCCCGCGTCCTTCTTATTTTCACTCTTCACCCTTAACTCTTCACTCTTCATTCTTCACTCTCCCCGCGTCTCCTTGTTTCCGCTTCTCCGCTTCTCCGCGTCTCCACGTCTCCGCGTCCCCGGTTCTCTCTTCCTTCACTCTTCACTCTCTTCACCCTTCAGTCTCCTCAGGTTCTCTGCGGCGAAGCTCAGGGTGGGATCCAATGCTAGGGCCCTTTGATACCAGGCCATGGCCCCCTCCCTGTCTCCCAGGTCTCTTAAATTGCTCCCGATATTGGCCAGGTCTATGGCAGACCTGGGGTTTATCTCCAGGGCCTTCAGGAAGGCCTCTATGGCATCGTGATAAAGCCCCAACTTGAAACGGCAAAACCCAAGCAGGTTCCACGCCTCATAGCTTCGGGGCTCGGCTTCCAAAGCCTTCTTGAGCCACGCGACGGCCTCTTTGAAAAATCCCAGCTCTTTAAAGCAGTGTGCCAAATAGAAAAGCACGGATGCCAAGTCCTCGGGTTCCGGACCTCTTTCCAGGGCCTCCCGGAACTTCTCCAGAGCCTCCACCACTTTTCCCTGGCCCAGAAGGGCCATGCCACGATAGAAACAAAAGGGAGCGGTCTGCTTGTTTGCTTTCTCTAAAGCCTCCCAAGCTTCCTGAAATTCCTCCAGGTGGATATGACAAATGGCCAGTTGGAGCAGGAGCTCATCCCGGATCCCCTTCTCCACTGAGGCTGCCAGTGCCTTCTGGAAAAGCTCTGCAGCCTCTATGTAGTCCTTCCAGGCAAACTGGCATCGAGCCAGATGATACAGGACAGCCCCGTCGTGGGGCCTTAGGGAACGGGCCTCTTCCAGGAGCTCTTGGGCTTCCTGGATTCTCTCCTCCTGGAGTCTCATGACACCTAGGTAGAGCAGGCTCTCAAACCTTAGTTGGGGGGCCCTGCTCATCTCGAGGCTTGCCCGCAGATGCTTATGAGCTGTCTCAATATCCCCCCTGCTCATGGCAAAAACCCCCAGTTGATGCCGGATTCTCCCCCCCTCCTCCTCCCGGCGATTCCACCGAAGCACATCCTCCAGGCGGGCTGGAAGCTCATCCCAGCACTCCAGGCATGTTCCCAGGTCTGGCAACTTGGAACAGAAATCCGCCGGGTCACCCCAAGCCCTCCACTCCTTTCTGGGGCACACCCGCGCCAGGCCTTTTTCAGGATCCAGAATCAGGGACCTGCAAGGCTCTACAGCGAACCCCCCCTTGGAGGAGAGCGACCAGGAAAGCATCTCATCCAGAAGATCTTGAAAAAAAACGTTTTCCAGGGGGCCTCTTTGGTCCTCCAGAAAGAGGCGGGCTTTCCCCAGCTCAAGCCGCTCGGCCCACTGTCCCAGCCTGGGGGAAGGCGGGAGGCTCAAACTGGGCAATATCATCCTTTCCCTGAGAAAGGGCACAAGCTCCAAGGCCGCCTCCACCTCCGCCTCAGACCTGCCCCTCAGGACCGGAAGCAGCATCCATCTGGAGGCCACCTGGTGGGCCAGGGCCTCCTGATGGAAAGGCCTTCCAAGAGCTGATATGAGAATGTAAACATCCCCAAACTGCTTGGCCCTTTGGGCCGCAACCGGGTGCACCGGCCGGATCTGAAGCCTCAAGATCCCGTGTTTCCTGAGAAGCCTGGCAGAAGTCTCCAGGACCTTACAAAAATCCTCGAACCTAAGCAGCGGGTCATCCAGTAGCAAATACAGATCCGCCTGGTGATTCAAAAATGGAAAAACCGACTCCAGGGCCAAGGAAGCAGATTGTTTTTTTCTGCTTGGCCCGCCTAAGACCACATAGACTCTTCGCAAAGATCTTGCTTGAGGGCTCAAGAGACCATCCTCTTTCCTCCATCCAGGGAGGCTGCCTGCCAAAGATCCCTCACACGATGTATCTGCTCTGCACTCATCCACTCGGTCTCATATCTGGCCCCTACTGAAATGTAGGCCGGCCTGAGAGGATCAAGAGGACGGATTCCGTAACGCCGGGGGTCGTCGGTGAAGGGGGCCCCGAAGTAAAGCCTCATCTGTTGAGCGTTGCTGTTGCCCCTTATGGGCACCAAGGAGCGAACAAACTCAAGAGTCTTAAGGGCCTCTTCCTGAGTTTCGCCGGGAAGGCCGTACTGGCTGAACAACTCCACATCCATCCCGTTTGCCCTACTCATATTCACAGCCCTTCGGAGCGCCTCCAAGGAGATGTTCTTCCCCAATAGATTCAGCACCCTTTCTGAGGCGGATTCCAGTCCGTAGGCAACTAATCTCACCCCTGCTTTGGCCATGAGCCCCAGGAGCTCCTCGTCCACCAAGTCAGCTCTGGTCTCCAGCCAAAGGCTTGCCTTGATGCCCCGCCTCAGGATTCCCTCCAGGAGCTCCTGACTGCGCGCCCTTTGGAATGAAAAGCTGGGGTCTGCCAGCCAGAACCGATGGATCCCCTCCCTGTTTAGCCAGGACATCTCTTCCAACACGCGCTCCACAGAGTGATATCGGATACGCCTCCCAAAAGCCCGGGGAGTGTAACAAAAAAGACACCCGTAAGGGCAACCCCTGGAGGTCAAAACAATGGCCTCCTCCAGGCCCTCCAGATCCAGCACCTGATCCAGAAAAGGCGAAGGATAGGCATCCAAGTCCTCAGGCGCTTCGACCTCCTCTCCCTCCTCCCAATGCTCCGGGCCCAGCCTGGTTGTAGTTCCCCTCACCGCAGCCTCTACGGGGCCTGACTCGAGAGCCTCCGCCACCTCCCGAATGACAACCTCGCCTTCCCCGCGGCAGATGAAGTCCACATCCCGTAGTTCTCCCAGCCCATCTGAAGGCATGAATGTGGCCTGGGGTCCTCCCAGGATGATTCGGACAGCAGGGTTTGTTTCCTTTATCAGCCTGCAAAACCCTTTGAGCAGGAGCATATTTCTTTGGTAAGCGGCCATGCCCACCAGTTGAGGCCTGAACTCTTGGAGCATGTTTTGGAATCCACAGGTGGAGAGCTGGGTGGACTCCCCTATGTTCAAGATCCTTACCTGATGACCCTCACGGCGAAGCACCGCTGCCAGATAGCCCAGGGATATGGGGGGTGAAGGTGGAACGTAGGGGTTCACCTCCATGAGCAGCACGTTCAAAGGGGTCCTTTCTCCTTCCCAAGGGAGTTCAAAAACACACAGGCACCAGAGTAGCCCTATATGTAGGCCCGTGAATCCGGAATTGCCCAGAACGTCATTGTAGCCCATATTTGGTGGTTGCGGCAGGAGGCAAGATCCCAAAGAGGTCTCTGGCATTCTCCCACAAGATCTTGCGCGTGGGGATCTCCCCCAGTTCCAGGGCCAAAAGGCTTTTTAGCTCCCGGTCCACCTGGTATGGAATGTGGGGGTAGTCGGTGCCGTACAGGAGCCTTTCCGAGTAGCGCAGAAGAGGGCCCCGCTCCACCGGAACAGGGAAGAACTCTGCCAGCATCATGGTAGTGTCCAAGTAGAGGCAAGGATGAGCCTCCAGGAGCTTGTAGAATTGCTCCGACTCGTCGAACCCCAGGTGCGGAACTATTAGCCTAAGCTCGGGAAAGCGCTTCAAGACCCTTTCCACCCTTTGGGCGCCTGTTATTCTGCGCACGTCCATACCATACGCCTGGACATATGGCTCCTTGCCAGCGTGGATTGTGACCGGAAAACCCCAGTCAGAAGCCGCTTCATAAACCGGATCCAGGGCAGGATCATCCGGGGCCACAAGCTGTACATGGCAGTGAAGCTTTACCCCTTTGAGATTCAGCTCTGCAAAAGCCCTTCTCAAGATCCCTTTCACGTGTTTGTCCTGAGGGTGCACGGTGGCCAAACCCACTGTCCTTGGAAATCTATTGACCATGGAAGCCACAAACCTGTTGAGTTCATCTGAAATCCCAGGCCTGTGGGCATAAGTCAGAAGCACTGCACTGTGAAGGCCAGCCTGGAAAAGCCTCTCCAGGAGTTCCTGAGTAGTTCCCTTCTCATGGAATTCCCAGGCGTAGCGGGAAAACCAGCTCCTGACCGCCTGCGCAAGCCTGTCAGGGAACACGTGCACGTGTGAGTCCACCACAGGAATGGGTGTCAAATCCGAAAGCAGCATTCTGCCTCCCTGGGAAGTCCTTTCACACCAGGCCCCCTAAGTCCCATCTGGGGCCCAGGATACCTCATCCATGTTGGGACCTGCCAGAGCCGCTGTCTTGACGCCCAGGCCTTCCAATGGAAAAATCCGATTCTAGAAGGGCCATGGAGCCAAGGGGGAGCTCATTGCAGGAGGAAGAGGAGTTCCCCCACCTAACAGCAATTCGTCAATTCAGGAGAAAAAAATGAGCAGACCTAAGGTGATTGGGGTCTTAACAGGTGGAGGGGATGTACCCGGTTTGAACCCGTGCATAAAGACCATAGTTTACAGAGCCATAGATGAGGGGCTAAAAGTGCTTGGGATCAGAAAAGGATGGGCCGGGTTACTGCAGTTCAACCCGGATGAGCCGGAGAGCTTCCAGGAGAACCTGCTTTGGCTGGACAAGGCCATGGTGCGCACCATAGACCGTACAGGGGGCACTTACCTGCATACTTCCAGAACCAACCCCGGGGCTGTGCGTCCCAAGGAGGTCCCTGGATTTCTAAAAGAGCAATTCCCGCAAGGCAAGGAGAAAGCTGATTTCACAGGACACATCCTGAAGGTTCTTTCCCACTTGGGTGTGGACTGCCTAATTCCTATAGGGGGTGACGACACCCTTAGCTTTGCCGAGCGACTCCACAGAGAGGGATTCCCCATAGTGGCCGTGCCCAAGACCATGGACAACGACGTGTTCGGCACAGACTACTGCATCGGGTTCTCCACAGCCGTGACCCGAAGCGTTAATTTCATCCACGCCTTGAGGACCTCGGCCGGCTCCCACGAGCGCATCGCGGTCATAGAGCTTTTCGGGAGGTACTGCGGGGAGACTTCTCTTGTCTCGGCTTACCTGGCCGGAGTGGACAGGGCCATAATCTCAGAGGTGCCCTTTGACCCTGAAAAGCTGGCCGGACTCATAATGGAGGACAAGAGATCCAATCCCAGCAATTATGCCATGCTCACCATCTCAGAGGGGGCTCGCATGATAGGCGGAGAAATGATCCAAAGGGGCGAGGCAGACGCTTATGGGCACAAAAAGCTGGGCGGAATAGGGCTTGAGACAGGGGAGATTTTGAGAAAACTAACCGGGGAGGACATCATCTTCCAGCAACTCTCTTACCTCATGAGAAGCGGCGCGCCGGACTCTCTGGATCTCATGGTGGCCGTCAACTACGCCAACATGGCTGTGAGCCTAGCCCTAAAGGGCACCTACGGGAGATTGGTAGCTTTGCACCAGGGGATTTATACAGACATACCGCTTAGCACCATTACAACAGGTCAAAAACGGGTGGATGTAAGGGAGCTTTACGACATGGAGCAGTATCGTCCCAAGGTGAGGCATGTGATGGGAAAGCCCATGTTCCTTTATTGATCTGATTGCGACTCCAGATCCATGAGTTGGCCGTTGTTCTAACCCGGGTTATTCTCCAAAGCCCGTAACTTCGGGGGCTACGCCCCCAACCCCCCGATACACTTCGAGATATTCCGACTCAAAGCAGAACCAAATCTGAAACCCATAAGCAAGGTGCTTTTGAGTATGCGCCAGTTTATCCAATCATCTCAATAAGATAGCCTGCATGATCCACTGACGGTGAATAGTGCGGGCTAAGAAGCCACCCCTCCCACCTCAATTCTTAACTCTTCACTCTTCATTCTTCATTCTTCACTCTTCACTCTTCACTCATCTAATCAGCCTCGCCCTCATTCTCCCCAAGGCCAGTGGGAAGAGCACCGCGCTCATTCCTGTCAGGTATAAAATGTGCCAGATCAGCTCCATTCTCCACTGCCCCAGGGCCAGAGACCTGGAAAGCTCCACCAAATGGGTCAACGGCAGTGCCCAAGCCAGGGGCTTGACCCATTCCGGCAGAACCTCCAGAGGGAAAAAAGTCCCGCTGAAAAGAAACATGGGGCTGATGAGGAGGAAGATGGGCAGGTTGAACATCTCTATGTGGGGGACAATAGCTGTGAAGAGCATGCCCAGGGAACCGAAGGCGAGGCCCCCCAGAACGGCCAGGGGCAAGATCAGCAGACCCTGGGGGTAGTCCACCAGGCCGAAGAGGCTCACCACAGACTGCATCAGGACTGTGGCCACCAGAGACTTGGTGGTCCCCCAGGCTATCTCCCCTGTGATCACCTCCTCCAGGGAAAGGGGTGTGGCCAGCATGGCATCAAAGGTTTTCTGGTAATACATTCGCACAAAGGAGGCGTATGTGTTCTCAAAAAAGGCATTGTACATGATATTGATGGACAGCAGAGCAGGGGCGATGAAGGCCACGTAATGGATCTGGGCCCCACGGTATTGAACCGAGCCCACCAGAGCACTCAGGCCCACCCCGAAGGCCAGCAGGTAAAGAACCGGCTCCAGAAGGGGCGGGATGAAGCTTATGGCCCAGGTGCGGCGGTAAACCCTGAGGTTTCTCTCCCAGACGCGCATGAAGCGCCTGGATATGTTCCACCGGATCATTCCCTCAGCTCCCTTCCCGTGAGTTTCAAAAACACATCCTCCAGGGTGGCCATGCGGAGCAGGCAGCCCTGGGCGCACAGCTCCCGGCTCACCCGATCGAACAGCTCCCGGCCCTCTTGGGTGTATATGACCAGCCTGTGGCCCAGGTCCTCGTGGTCCAGTCCCTTTTCCATCACAAACCGTCGGATTCCCTCATCCGGGCCGCTAACCTCTATGACGTCCTTTCCCACGTATCTGCTTATCAATTGCGAGGGAGGGCCCTGGGTGAGAATACGGCCGTGGTCCATTATGAGGACCCTGTCACAAAGCCTGGAGGCCTCCTCCATGTAATGGGTAGTGAGCAGGATAGAGATTCCACTCTTTTTGAGGGACTCCAGGCGCTCCCACACCTGGTGGCGCGACTGGGGGTCCAGCCCTGTGGTGGGCTCATCCAGGATCAAAAGCTCAGGGGCGTTTATGAGAGAGCGAGCCAGGACGAGTCTGCGCATCATACCGCCTGAGAGCTGAGAGACCGGGGAGCCGCTTCGGTGCTCCAGGCCCACGAACTTGAGCAGCTCCGCCGCCCTTGTCCTGGCCTCGGGCCTTGGGATGTCGAAGTAACGGGCGAAGACCTCCATGTTCTCCTGCACCGAGAGATCCGGATCCAGGCTGTTTTCTTGCTGGCAGACACCCAGCCTGGCCCTGATCAGCCTCCAACTCTCCTCTATGTCCAGCCCGAAGACCTTCAATGTGCCGCCTGAGCGCGGAGAAAAGCCGTATATCATTCTGATGGTGGATGTCTTGCCCGCCCCATTGGGCCCCAGGAGCCCGAAGCACTCCCCTCGGCGCACCTCAAAGGAAACCTCCTCAACCGCCTTTGTGTGTCCAAAGCTTTTTCTTAGGCCCAAAGCCTGTACGACGGGTTCCCCCTCTGGCTCAACCATGTCCCGTATCCTCAAAGGCTCCCATTCATTCGGCCCATTGCACCTTGCCCAGCTCTTGCAAGGCTTCTGCATGGGGAGCCCTAGTTATTTATCCGAGCAAGGACGGCTATAATAGTATGGAGTTCGGAAGGCTCATTTGGAATCCTGGTCTTTCATGCTACAGCTATTAAGCCAGAACGGAGGTTGCAATGGCCCCGAGATCCCGCTACCCGCTCATCACTGCCCAGGAAGCAGCAGCTCAAATTCCCCATGGATCCACAGTCACCTTTAGCGGCTTTGGAGCCGCGGCTTCTGCCAAGGCGGTTCCCAAAGCCCTTGCAGCACGTGCCCGGGAACTACACTCCCAGGGGAAGCCTTTCAAGCTGAGGGTTCTCACCGGGGCCTCCACGGACGAGAACTTGGATGAGGAGCTGGCCAAGGCGGAAGCCATCGCCTGGCGCGCACCCTACCAGTCCTCCCAGACCCTCAGAAAGCAGATCAACAGCCAGGAGGTGGAATATGTGGACATGCACCTCTCTCACGTACCCCAGGCGGTCATCTTCGGATTTTTCGGAAAGATAGACTTCGCAGTGGTGGAGGCCACTGAGATCACCCCGGACGGTCGGGTTTACCTGACCACCTCCATAGGGGCCTCCCCGACTTTTCTGCAGCACGCCGAGCAGGTAATTATAGAAATAAACCACAGCCAGTCCCCCAGGCTGAGAGAGATGGCGGATATTCTGGTGCTCCCGCCTCCCCCCCACAGGAGCCCTATACCCATACATCACCCCTTGACCAAGATCGGCTGGCCGTACGCGGTTGTGGACCCGCGCAAGGTGATAGGCATAGTGGAGACCCAAGAGCCGGACCACGTGCCTCCCTTCTCACCCCCCGACGAGGTGTCTAAACGCATCGCTCACCACGTGGTGCGCTTTCTCCTGGAGGAAGTCTCCGCAGGCAGGATACCCAAGGAATTTCTCCCTCTTCAGTCGGGCGTTGGAAACGTTGCCAATGCGGTCATGGCGGGCCTGGGAGAGCATCCGGACATACCCCCTTTCCAAATGTACTCTGAGGTGTATCAGGATTCCCTTGTGGAGCTCATGTTGGAGGGAAGGCTGCTGGGGGCAAGCGCGGCCAGTTTGAATCTAAGTCCCGCCTGCATGAGTAAGATAGTTGAGAATATGGACTTTTTCTCCTCCAAGATCGTGCTTAGGCCTCAGGAACTCAGCAACCACCCCGGTATCATAAGGCGGTTGGGGGTGATAGCCATGAACACCGCCCTGGAGGCAGATATCTATGGAAACGTGAACTCAACCCATGTTTGCGGCCAGCACATAATGAACGGGGTGGGAGGCAGCGGGGAGTTCACCCGCAACAGTTATCTATCCATATTCATGTGCCCCTCCATAAGCAAGGGCGGGAAGATATCCCACATAGTGCCCATGTGTCCCCACGTGGACAACAACGAACATTCGGTTCAGATTTTGGTCACGGACCAGGGGCTTGCGGATCTAAGAGGACTTGGACCAGCCCAGAGGGCCAAAAGAATAATAGAGAGGTGCGCTCATCCGGCTTACAGGGACTACCTTTTCAGATACCTGCAGGAAGCCCCGCTGGGCCATATCCGCCACGATCTAAGCCGTTGCTTTGAGCTGCACCGAAACCTGATGCAGCACGGCTCCATGCTCCCTGGTCTTGAGCTGGAAGGCTGATGAGCCCTCCCAGGCAGCCTGGGGCACTAAGCCGATTTTACTTTTCATCTCTCATTATTCACTCTTCATTCTTCATTCTTCAAAAAATCCCCTCCCGGCATCCGGCCGCAATTGTCTGGCCCAGCTCCCTGCAACGGGCCAGCACATCATCTGTAATAGGGCCCTTTGCTACAACAGGCGGCTGAACCTTGCGAAACTGGTATCCTGTACAGATGCGCTCTATGCTTTGGAGGGCCCCCTGCCCGTCATTCCCAGCGCTTATAAAGACGGCATAAGGCTTCCTAAATATCCTGGGATGGCCTCTTAGTTGCTCATAGGTCCTGTCAAAGAGATCTTTTAGGGCCCCTGCCATATAACCGAAATACTCGGGGGAGCCAAGGATCAATGCGTCGCAATCCAAGAGGTCTTGAGCTTGGGTCTCGGATGCCTTCTTGAGCAGCACCCTTGTGTGACTCATGAGGGCTGCACCCTGGGCTACTGCCTGCGCCATGCGAAGCGTGTTGCCGCTTTGGGAATGATAGACGATGAGGATGGACTTGCTCATCTGAATCCCACCCTGGAACTGTGAGTGCCCGAATCATATCACGGTCCTGCCCTGATGGGCTAGGAGGGGGCCTGAGCTGTGCTCCGGCACCTCTTCAGAAGGATCCACTACGGCCTGGCTGTGCTAACATTGGAGCAGAATCGCATTTGCGGGAAGCGGAGGGATAGAGACATGGATCAGGGAAACACCCTTCAACCACCCGGCCTCGAGGCTGAGGCCGGGCTTTTTGCCACCCTGGTTGAGAACTCCTTAGTGGGGGTCTACCTCTTCCAGGATGGCAAGATGCTCTATGTGAACCCCACCTTCGAGCGCTTTCTGGGCACGAGCGCCCAAGAGATCAGCAGATCCAACATATTCCAGTTCATCCACCCAGAGGACAGGGAAATGGTGATGGCCAGGGCTCAAAGCCGTCTGGAAGGCAGGCTTGAGCCCGAGCCATATGTTTTCAGGATCCTGCACCCCACAGGCGGGGTTCGCTGGGTGGTGCTCCTGGCCGAGAGGATCCTTTATAAGGGAAGGCCTGCTCTGCTGGGCAATCTCATGGACATGACAGAGCTCATAGAGGCCAAACAAGAAAGCGATCAGATCCGGAGCCTGTTCGAGGGCCTCTTCGAGGGCATGCCTGATGCCATAGCGATCCTGGATCAGGAGGGAAGGGTCACCCAGATCAATCCAGCCTTTGAGGCCCTTTTCGGCTACAGCCCGGAGGAGGCCGTGGGCCGGTTCATTTGGGATCTCATAGAGACGCAGGATAGAGCCGGGGAGGGCCGCGAGAACCAAAAAAGGGGCATGGCCGGCCAGACCGTGCGTATGGAGACCCAGCGCAGAAAGAAGGACGGTTCCATTCTGGATGTAATCATCACGGGATACCCCATGAAATCCGGGGATGAGATTTGCGGGATTTACGCCATCTACCAAGACGTGACTGATCAAAAAAGGGCCCAGCGCTCCCTTGAGCAGGCCGAGACAAGGTACAAACAACTTGTGGAACAGGTGCCCGCAGGAGTTTACGAGATAGACGTGGCAACCGCCCGTTTCCTCACGGTGAACAACTACATGGTGCGCGTGTTCGGCTATTCCAGGGAAGAGTTTCTTTCCATGACCGGTTACGACTTGTGGACCGATGAAGGAAAAGAAATTCTAAGACAACGCATTCAGAGAATTCTTCAGGGCTTTGAGGTCCCACAGGTGGTGGAGTATCCGGGCCGCACAAAAGACGGCAGAGAAGTCTGGGCAAGGCTTTATTCGCACTTTTCCAAAAACGAGGAAGGAAGGCCCGTGGCCCGGGTGGTCCTGCTGGATGTGACCGAGCAAAGGCGCCTCCAGCAAGAGTTCTTGCAAGCCCAGAAGATGGAGGCCGTGGGAAGGCTTGCAGGAGGAGTGGCCCACGATATCAACAATGCCCTGACAAGTGTCTTGGGCTATGCTGACATCATCCTGAACACAACAAAGCCGGGGGAGCCTTTCCACGAAGAGGCCCGCGAAATAAAGGAAGGAGCCCTCAGAGCCGCTTCCATCACAAGCCAGCTTTTGGCCTTCAGCCGCAAGCAACTAATAAGGCCCAAGGTCATCGATCTCAACGCCCTACTGCAAAATTTCACCAGGATGCTGGCCCCTCTGCTCGGGGAAGATGTCAGGCTGATCACGATGCTCTTTCCAAGACCCATCTGGATAAAAGTGGATCCCACCCAGATGGAACAGGTAATCCTCAACTTGGCCATCAACGCCAGAGATGCCATGCCCAAGGGGGGCAAACTCCTTTTGCAAACAGACCTGTTTTGCTTGGAGGAGAGCTATGCCAAAAGCCATTTAGTGAGCTTGCCTCCGGGCCCCTATGCCCGACTTTCGGTAAGCGACACAGGTCTGGGCATGGATCAGAAAACCCTTGAGCAGATCTTCGAGCCCTTTTTCACCACCAAGGAAATGGGAAGGGGAACGGGGCTGGGGCTTTCCACTGTTTACGGCATAATCAAGCAAAACAGAGGGGACATCAGGGTTTACAGCGAGCCGGGCCAAGGTAGCACTTTCAAGATCTACCTCCCCCTGGAGCCGGAGGAAGGCTCGGTCCTGGGCAGAGGCACGGAGATAGCCTCCGAGGATTCCCTTGCTGGGACCGAGACGATCCTGGTAGTTGAGGACTCGGACCAGGTGAGAAAGCTCGTCAGGACCACCCTGGAGCGTTTTGGGTATAAGGTAATAGAGGCGGCCGATGGGAAAGCCGCCCTCGGTCTTCTCCAAAAGGGCCAGCCCCAAGTGGATCTTGTAATCACTGACGTGGTGCTCCCGGAAATGGACGGGCCTGAGATGGCCAGGCGGGCTAAAGAACATATTCCAGGCCTGAAGGTGATTTTCATGTCCGGCTACACAGGAGAGTTCATGGTGGAAAGAGGGGTCCTAAAGTCGGGCCTGGAACTGATCGAGAAACCCTTTTCTCCGGTAGCCCTCGTTTACAAGGTAAGAAGAATGCTGGACGGTTAAGTCATCTTTTTACATGACTCTGGCCCCTAGGAAGCACATCTCGACCCAAAGCCGCTCCCCCCGTAAATAGCAAAAGCTTCAGGGCTGGCCAAAAAGTTTCTATGAATGTATCATCCAAAGGCTGCTTTCTGGGAACACCAGCCAGAAAGGGATGAGTCTAGCCCACACTGTCCAGGATGGGTGGATAATGCGGGTTCTGTTGAGGAAATGTCAGGGCAAACCGGTCCATTTTCAAAAACAGCATGATTTTCGGCCTTAGACTTGGCTTTGGCTTGAGTCAAAATATGCCAAAGCCTGACCAGGGGGTTTGGGGGCTTGAGCCCCCAGAGTCACAGGCTTTGGAGAATAATCCGGGCTAGAGGATGGGATGAGACCCTCCTGGCGGACCAGGCTCCGGGCTTAAGGGAGGCAGAGCACATGGGTGGGTTCTTTGGGGTAGCTTCAAGTGAGGATTGCGTATCAGACCTTTTTTTCGGGACAGACTACCATTCCCATCTGGGGACTCGACGCGGAGGCATGGCCACCCTGGACAGGGATGGCTTTACCAGATTCATCCACAACATAGAAAACGCGCAGTTCCGTTCCAAGTTCCAGGAAGACTTGGGAAAAATGAGGGGTTCCATGGGCATAGGGGTCATAAGCGATTACGAGGACCAGCCCCTCATCATAGGCTCTCACCTGGGCACTTACTGCATTGTCACAGTAGGGCTTGTACGAAACTTGGGCACTTTGGCCTCAGAGGCCTTTGGGAAAAAAATGCACTTCTCCGAGATGGTCAGGGGCGAGGTGAACCCCACGGAAGTGGTGGCAAGCCTCATAGACAGAGGTTCCTCCTTTGCCGAGGGCATAGAGGCTGTCCAGGAGGCTCTGGAGGGTTCATGCAGTCTGCTGCTTCTTACCAGTGAGGGGATTTACGCAGCCAGGGACAAACTGGGGCGAACCCCTGTGGTGCTGGGCGAGAAACCCGGGGCCTACGCAGCAACCCTGGAGACCTGCGCGTTTCCGAATCTGGGGTATCGCGTGACCAGGTACCTGGGGCCGGGTGAGATAGTGCTCTTGACCCCTCAAGGGGTGCACCAGATCCGTCCTCCCAGAGAGACTATGCAAGTGTGCGCGTTTCTTTGGGTTTATTACGGGTATCCTGCCTCCAGCTACGAGGGGATCAACGTGGAGCTGGTTAGAAACCGCTGCGGGGAAGCCTTGGCCAAAAGAGACCATGTCCAGGTGGATGTGGTGGCGGGAATCCCGGATTCCGGGACAGGGCATGCCTTGGGCTATGCCTCTGCCGCCGGCATCCCTTACAGAAGACCCTTTGTAAAGTACACCCCCACCTGGCCTCGAAGCTTCATGCCTCAAGACCAGGAAAAGAGGGATCTTGTGGCCCGCATGAAGCTAATACCCATCCAGGAGATTATTCATGGGAAACGCATTCTGTTCTGCGAGGATTCCATAGTCAGAGGAACCCAGCTGAAAGACACCATCCAGAGGCTCTTTGACTTCGGAGCACAAGAGGTGCACATGAGGCCCGCCTGCCCGCCCTTGGTTTATACCTGCCCGTATCTGAACTTCTCCCGCTCCAGGTCGGAGTTGGACTTGGCTGCCAGAAAAGCCATTTTCGAGCTCCAGGGACAAGCCGTTGAGAACCTGGCCGAGTATGCAGATCCCGACTCGGACCGCCACAAGGCCATGGTGGAGCAGGTTAGAAGACGCCTGGGGCTCACCTCTCTTAGTTACCAGAGGCTGGAGGACCTTGTGGCCGCCATCGGCCTGCCCAAGCAGAAGCTCTGTACCCACTGCTGGGACGGCTCCTCTTGGGACTAGCGTTACTTTTGGGAGCTTGGTTGACAAGCCTCTTGCCATTGGATATTAGATGTAGTTCAAGCCCTTGCCATGAGGCAGAGCCTATTTCAGGTGGCCGAGGAAAGGAGATCAGCATGAGGACAGTCATTGCATTGGGTTGCACTCTGTTGCTTAGTCTCGGGGCAATGCCAGGGAAGGCCTCGGCAGAGGCCAAGGAGCCTATAAGGATTGGGATGGTGGCGGACAAGACAGGGGGTCTGGCCGCATACGGTTATTCCCACGAAAAGACGGTCAGGGCCGCCTTGGATAAGATAAATAAAGAAGGGGGAATCTCCGGTCGGCCGGTGGAGCTTTATGTTGAGGACACCGAGAGCAAGCCGGCCGTGGGTGGCGTGAAATTCAGGAAACTGGTGGAGAGTAACAAGGTGGATTTCGTCATCGACTCCAACAGCTCTGGAGTGGCCGTGGCTTGCGCGCCTGTGGCCAAGGAACTCAAGACCCCTTATTTCCCCTCGGCTGGGGCCACCGAGATATCGGGGGACAAAGGCAATAGATACGTCTTCCAGCCCTGCACCAACGTCAGGCAGGAAATCAAGGGTGTCGCCCGCTGGGCAGTGGAAAATATTGGCAAGAAATGGGTGCTGGTGGTAGTCAACTATGCTTGGGGATGGTCCAACCAGGAGGAGTTCACCCAATACATAAAAGAGGCTGGGGGTCAGGTTCTGGAGGCCGTTCGGGTCCCCCTGGGAACAAGTGACTGGTTGCCATATTTAAAAGGGAAAATTACCCAGGAGGCTGATGCGGTTTTTCTGGCCGCCTTTGGGTCAGACTTTCTTTCCGCCGTAAGGGACATCCACGCCATCCGCCCGGACATAAAGAAGCTTGGGGCTTTGTATGCCCTCTCGGCTCAGGACGTGGCCAAGATCGGAGATCCTGTGGAGGGCATGTACTGCATCACCTCTTACCCAACCTACCTTGCCGCCATGGACACCGAGGCCAACAGGAGTTTTAGGGGGCTCATCGGGGTGGACCCCGAAGGGAAGGAACTGGGCACGGGAACTCGCTTCGTGCTGGCTTATAACTGGGCCATGTGGCAGACCATGTTCATCATCAAGCAGGGCATTGAGAAAAGCGGGTGGAAGTCCAGGGCCGATCATCCCAAGTTCATCCAGGCGGTGGAGGGCCTTCAGTGGAAACAGAGCGTGGAGTTTCCCCAAGGGGACGGATCTATCCGAGCCCAGGACCACCTAATACAAACAGGCCTTTACATAGAGCAGGTGACCAAGGGCACCATCAGGGTGGCGGCCAAGATTCCGGTCTCCGAGACGACTTATCCGCCCATAGTGGACCACACTAAAGAGGCATTCTGAGACTTCAGCGTGAAAATTGGACGGAAGGTCTGAATCCAAAAAAAACAGAGGCTTGGGGTCAAGGGCTAGCTTAATGATATGTTTTGACAAACCGGTCTAGGCTCAAACGCGCCCTGATTTTAATTTCCAGATTTGGTCCTGCTTTGAGTCGGAATATGTGGAAGTGTACCGGGGGCTTGGGGGCGTAGCCCCCAAAGTTACGGGCTTTGGAGAATAATCCGGGCCAATTGTCTGCGCCGAGAGAAACGCGGAAGGCGGTTTCCCGCTCGTCATCCAAACTGCGTGCGGGCGTGAAGCCTCTGTTTCGAACATGGCAGCCCTCTCTCACGCGCAACCAGTTCTCTAGTCATGCATGAAATGTGAGGGGAGGGATCCAACGTGCCAGAGGCCTTCCTCACGGTACTTTTCTTGTTCATTAACGGGTTGATCTGGGGTCTGGTGGTGGCCCTGATAGCCTTAGGCTTGGCCCTCATCTTCGGTGTCATGGGTATCGTGAACATGGCTCACGGGGATCTATACATGGCGGGAGCCGTCCTGGCCTTTTTCCTGGGCCCCATGCTGGGAGACTTCTGGCTTGGTCTTCTGGCTGTGCCCTTTGCCATAGCCCTGATCGCGGGCCCCATCGAACGTTACGTGCTCAGGCCTTACGAGGGGCATCCCGCAGCCACCATGATCGCTACTGTCGGAATCTCTTTCATCCTCCAGCAGCTGGCCCTAGCCTTTTACGGGGGAATACCCAAGAAGATGGATCCTCCATGGACTGCAAGCTTCAGCCTTCTGGGAGTTGACTACCCTGGTTACAGGCTGCTGGTGGCTGCTGTTTCTGTCGCAATCCTAGTTGGGATTTGGTTTTTCCTTTACAGAAGTTCCCTGGGGATTCTCATTCGGGCCTCCATTGAGGACAGGCAAATGGCCCAGGCCATGGGGATAAATACCAGCAGGGTTCTGGTGTTCACCTTTGTCCTGGGTTGCGTACTGGCTGCCGTGGCAGGGGTGTTGGCTGCTCCTGTTACCCAGGTTTCTTACCTGATGGGCACCGACGCGGCTCTTCTATCCTTCATAGTGGTGATAATCGGGGGGCTGGGCAGTCTCGCAGGGGCGGTTGTGGCCGCTCTCGCCATCTGTTCTCTGGAGGGGGTTCTCTCGGCTATTCTTACCCCTGTCCAATCCAAGGCAGCCATATTCTTCCTGATGGTCATAATTTTGATGCTAAGGCCGCGGGGGATCTTCGGTCATGGAAACGGGTGAGCTGGATGAATAGCACGCAGCTGGAGAGGGTTTACTCGCTGGGATCTCTGGCAGTTTTATTCCTTCTCGGGTTGGTCTTGCCCAGTGGGGCACGCTCCCTCGTGGTGCAGATAATGGTATTGTGCATCTTCGCCATGGCCTACGACATGTGTCTCGGTTTCACAGACCAGTGCAGCCTGGGCCATTCGGTTTTCTTCGGGGCTGGGGCCTACGGGGTAGTTCTCTCCATTGTGTGGCTGAAGCTGGGACTCATCCCGGCCATTCTGGCCGGGGCCTTGGCCGGGTTGGTTGTGGGGATCCCGCTGGGCGTGGTTAGCGTGCGATTGTCTGAGGCCTATTTCGTCATTGTCACAGCCATAATATCAGCCGTGTTTCACCTTCTTGCCATGGACATGACCTGGCTAACAGGCGGGGACGACGGCATGAGCGTAAGCCTCCCCAAGCTTTCCCTGGGTCTTGCGGAACTCTCAGTATACAACCCTTACACCAATTATTACCTGGTCTTCATCCTCTTGCTGGGCAGCTACTGGCTGCTTAGGAGAGTCCTGGAAGCCCCTCTTGGCAGGATATTCGTGGCCATAAGAGAGAACCAGAAAAGGGTTCTTTTCCTGGGCTATCACGTGGAGCGGTACAAACTGGTTGCCTATCTCATCTCGGCTGTTTTCTCGGGATTGGCAGGGGGGCTCTATGCTGTCACCCTCAGATATGCTTCGGCGGATTACTTTGGGTTCTATTGGTCTGTTCTCCCCATTGTGTGGTGCCTCATAGGAGGCCTGGGGACTCTTTCCGGCTGCTGGATCGGGGTGGCCCTTATGTGCGTGTTCCAGTATTACGTAAGTGCCTGGTTTACTTACTATTTGCTGATATTCGGGGTTCTGATCCTGGTTGTGCTCAGGGTGTCCCGCAGGGGCGTGCTGGGCTATCTGGCCACCAGGAGGTGAGGCTCATGGCGGGCCGAGATGGCTATCTCCTGGAGCTATTGAAAGTGAGCAAGCGTTTCGGGGGCTTGAGTGCACTGGAAGGGGTCTCCATGGGGGTAGGCCGTGGCGAGGTGAGAGGGATCATAGGTCCCAATGGGGCTGGGAAAACAACGTTGTTCAACATCATCACCGGGGAGCTGAAGCCCACACAGGGGAGGGTGTTTTTGGAGGGGGAGGAGATAACCGGGATTTTCCCTCACCTTATCTGCCGCAAAGGCGTGGGCCGCACCTTTCAGTTGACGCTCATCTTTCCGGAGATGACCGTGTTCGATTGCGTTTGGGCCGGGGCCAATTCACAATTCACAGGACTCTGGAGGCTTTTTTTCTCCAAGGTGAGTCCCAGTGACGAGGCCTCCCATTCTGTTATGCAGATCCTTGAACAAGTTGGGCTGGAGGACAAGGCAGAAGAGCTGGCCTGTAACCTCTCATATGGGGACCAGAAGGTGCTAGAGATCGCCATGGCACTCTCCACGCGGCCCAAGATCCTTTTGTTGGATGAGCCCACTCAGGGAGTCGGGCCTCAGGAGGCCGAGGGGATCGCTCGATTGATTCGCGCTCTTGCAACCAACACCTCCATCCTGCTCATAGAACATGACATGAACATGGTCTTACAGGTGTGCGACACGATCACGGTTCTCAATTTCGGGAGCGTGGTGGCCGAAGGCACTTGGGAAGAGATAAGTGCGGACCAAGAGGTTCAAAGGATTTACCTGGGAGAGAAATCTTGGAGCTTCTGAGTCTTGAAGGAATAAACACTTATTACGAAAAGAGCCACATCCTGAGAGGAGTGGACCTCAAGGTTAGCCATGGCGAGGTGGCAGCCTTGCTGGGAAGAAATGGGGTTGGAAAGACAACCACCCTCAATACCATTATGGGCTTTGTGAAACCAAAAGTGGGAAGGATAATCTTTAGGGGGAAAGATGTGACAAGACTCCCCACACACGAGATCTCTCGCATGGGCCTGGGCTATGTGCCTCAGGGCAGGCACCTTTTCCCAAAGATGACGGTCTTGGAGAACCTCAAGACAGGGATGATCCGCAGTTCTCACAAAAACGGCCTGGAGAGGGTTTTCTCGCTTTTCCCTAATCTCAGGCCCAGGCTTAACCAGAGGGCCGGGTCTTTATCGGGAGGTGAGCAGCAGGCCCTTGCCATATCGAGGGCCATCTTGATGCAGCCAGTGATCCTTTTGCTGGACGAGCCCACCACAGGGCTCATGCCTCTTTTCGTGGAAAGCCTTGGAGGCATAATCAGAAAGCTCAACCAAGAGGGCATGACCATACTGCTGGTGGAGGAAAAGGTGCCCTTTGCACTGGAGCTAGCCCACACAGTGCACTTCATGGTGAAAGGTAAAATTGAGCACACAGCCCCCCAGGCAGAACTGAAAGATAGAAAGGACCTGTTTCTGAAATACCTTGGTGTGGAACTCTCGGCCTGATTTCTCGAACTGAGCACCTGATCCTGAAAAAACACAGAAGAAAAAGGCTTCTGCCCAAGATCCTCTTCAAGAGCAACAGCCAGCCCCAGAGCCCACCTAAAGAAAGCCTCCCCATCGTTAATCTATGGCTGGAACCTCAAGCTTATCGCTTAAAAAGTAGAATGCACAGCCAATAAAACCCGATACTTAACTATATGACGGTGCCAGGCACCAAATTAGTTAAAAGTTTACATCATATCTCGCAAAATCAATATCTTAACTGCCTATTGGTGTCAGGCACGACTTAATTTTAAAGCCCTTACCTGGCTCCTGGTAAGGGCTTGATTTTACTGGTGCCGGAGGAGAGACTCGAACTCTCACGGGACCAGGTCCCGGGGGATTTTGAGTCCCCTGCGTCTACCTATTCCACCACTCCGGCCCTGAGAATAAAAAATCAGTTTAATTATATTGAGCAATTGAAACTGGTGTCAATCGGAACGAATTTGGGGCAAAGTGCGGGCCTGATCAAATTGCACGCGGACGAGACTCAGGGCGGAGTCGAAAATGCCAGAGACTCACCTAGCCCGCATTATTCACGATCAGTGGATAACGCGGGCTATCTTTATGATATATTTGGACAAACTAGTCTATACTCAAAAGCATCCTGCCTTTCGGTTTCAGCTTTGGTCGTGCTTTGAGTCAGAACATGTCGAAGTGTACCGGGGGTTTGGGGGCATAGCCCCCAAAGTTACGGGCTTTGGAGACTAAACTACTACCGCCTAAAGGCGGTAGGTTTGGCGAGCTAACCATGCCTCGTCGAATGAATTCGACTCAGCAGCCCGCCACAAACCACCGGCTTCAGACGGTGGTTGTTGAGTCGCAACGGGGAAAACCGCCGACTTCAGTCGGGGGATATCCGAAACCTGCGCCTTCGGCGCATACTGAAGTCTTCGCCTAAAGGCGAGGGTTTTTCTCCCATTCCCCGAGTGGGACAATAAGAGGCTCATATTCTTGTCAGTTTGTATTTTGGCATTTATCCCGCTCCTACAATCCGGGCTTTTCATTCTCCAAAAGTTTTCTGCAGACTGTTTCGAGCTGGTCAAGTTTATTCTGCACCACGTCCCAGACCACAGGAAGGCTAATGCCAAAATATTCATGGGCCAGTATGTTTCGCAGACCAACAATTTTCTGCCACTCAATTTCTCTTGTCTGTTGCTTTACCCTCTCCGGCAGACGTCCAACCGCCTCGCCGATGACCTCAAGGTTGCGTACCACTGCATCCTGAGTTTTCCTGTCCTTGGTGAAGAGGTCGTAACTCATCGAACCGGTGTATTCACGAATCCGGATGATTGCGTCCAGAATGTCGTCTAAATACAGGGATGGATCTCTATGCATAGACCACCTCTTTATCGATGATAGGCTTCAATCGAGGCTTTAAAGTGTCTACCATAACCAGATCTACCGGCCGCTGGAAAAGCTCTTCAAGAAAGAATTTAAGGTCCATGTAATGGTCAAATGTCGGCTCTGCCAGTTCTACAAGAATATCCAAATCACTTTCAGGGCCTGCCTCATCTCTGATAAATGATCCAAAGATGCCAATACGGACCACGGTGAATCGTTTTTCCAACTCCCGGCGCATTCCAGACAACCTCTGCAAAATTTCTTCCGCACCCTTACCCTTCATTCCCTGTTCTCCCACAGGTGGTTTTCAGCTATCAGGTTTGTGGGCATCGTGTTGCCGCCTGCCTGCCCCGCTGCGCCTGGCGCAGGCAGGCCGGTAAGATTCGCTCCCAGGAACCGATCGAAAGCCTTGGCCACCTGAGCGGCTGTTGGTTCAGGGCGCTTAACTTCGTTTCCAGCAAGCTGTTTGAACTCGTCATCCGGGATAGCGTCCAAGATGCCCCGGTTCACGTTGAGGAGTTTCGGAAAAGGATAGCCTTCGGTGGTCTTGGCCTGATGCAGTTTCTTGGCAAAGGCATCGGGTTGAGCATAGGTGCCAAGAACACCATAGAACTGCCGCCCCCCGGGAACCGTAAGCTTCTGCCGAATCGGTTCTATTATCTCGGTGGATTTTATGCTCTTATTGCTTCCGAAGTTGCCATCTGTTTAACCACCGTGATCTCCGGCATCCAACCATGCCGTCAAAGACCCACAGGAAACGCCAAAAAATAATCCCCGCCTGCTTAGGTGTCCGTATGCACGACCTCGTTACCTCCTAAACCACTTAAATTGCAGTCCTTCATAGACTTTCATAAAACCTAAGTATCCAATTGTCACCGATTAAGATCATAATTGCCAACCCCCGCCGCCAAGGGACATATTAAATTATCAACCTCTTTAACTTCGTTATGTTCTCGATCAGTAGAATAGGCTGCAATTATATACTTATAGTTACCACAATAATTCTCAATCTGTGACCAAAATCGATCTGGTGGTTTGTTGAGAACTTTCTTATCTAAATACGTTATTCCCATTATTACTTCAACAATGTCCTCTTCAAGTAAAGAACCATCTTCCAAGGCTAACTTTTCATCATTTTCAGAACAGGGAGCTGAAAAGCGGAAGCTTAGCTCCCCCGTGGCCGACGCGTGCAGCGCGGCTGCAACATTCTCTCTCACACCCATTCCACCCCGACTGGATGCTAGCCAGCGCGAAAGGGCATGTCAAGGAAAATGTGATGCCCTGTTGTCAGCATCTCAAATCTCCGGTTGGTAAGGCAAGCGAACCGACGGCCACCTCGATTTGAGGGAGGTAGGGCGAAACGGGTTTTCCATGGGCAGAATCCACGTTGGGCGACGAACCCTGGGCTGGGTGAGTCCCCAGCGGCAGCTCAGCCTGTTCAAGGCCCAGGGTTTGCCGGCCACCCGGCACAAAGAGCTGGGCGCACAGCCCCTGTAGTGACGACCCAAAAAATGACCTGCTTGAAATCATTCATCTTTTAGCCAAAGACTGATAATCTCCGGAGGGTCCGTCTCAAACTCGGAGTTGAACTGACACATGACAGTAAACCTTTGGAATTCGCTTGGCCGGCAGGATCCACAAAGAGTGACGCAGGCGGGAGCGGATCAGGGGCACCCCTGGGGCATGATGCCTCAGCCCTCGCAGCAAGGACGGAAAAAAAGACCCTGCCCCGTCAGTGGCTAGGTGCAATCTCCGGTTGAGCGGAGGCCAGGGGGCCCTCCGCTGCAACCGATTCTCCTCTCACTTTTCTCGGCCCCCTCAGAGGGGCGCTTCGAGCTTCAAACTGCGCTCATGCGAGATCGAAGCGATCTAGGTTCATGACCTTGTTCCAGGCCGCCACGAAGTCGTGCACGAACTTTTCCTGGGCATCCTCACACGCATATACTTCGGCTATGGCCCTGAGCTGGGAGTTGTGGCCGAAAACGAGATCCACGCGGGTGGCCTTCCACTTGGGCGCGCCCGTTTTGCGGTCACGGCCTTCGAACAGGTCACCATCTTCCGAGATAGCATGCCACTGAGTACCCATGTCGAGCAGGTTCACGAAGAAGTCGTTGGTCAGGGCCTCCGGGCGCCTAGTGAAGACGCCATGCTGCGACTTTCCAAAGTTAGCATTCAAGACCCGCATGCCACCAACTAGAACAGTCATTTCGGGCGCGCTCAGGGTCAGCAACTGCGCCTTGTCCACGAGCAAATGTTCGGCCGGAACGCTGTACCTGGCCTTGAGGTAATTGCGAAAGCCGTCATACATAGGCTCCAGTACCGAGAATGATTCCACATCCGTTTGTCCCTGCAATGCGTCCATGCGCCCTGGAGTAAAAGGAACCCTGACCTCATGACCGGCGTTCCTTGCGGCCTGCTCCACAGCGGCGCAGCCGGCCAGGACGATCAGGTCGGCCAGCGATACCTTCTTGCCGTCTGTCCGGACGTGAGCAGAATTGAAATCGCGCTGGATACCCTCGAGGACTCCTAGCACCTTGCAGAGCTGCTCAGGCATATTGACCTCCCAGTCCTTCTGAGGGGCCAGCCTTATGCGAGCTCCATTGGCGCCTCCGCGCTTGTCCGAACCACGGAATGTACAGGCCGAGGACCAGGCGGTATATACGAGCTGGGAGACCGACAGGCCAGAGGTCAGGATCTTGGCCTTGAGCTCTTGGATATCCTTCTCTTGGATGAGGGGATGGTCCACCGCAGGGATCGGGTCCTGCCAGATGAACTCTTCAGATGGCACATCAGGGCCCAGATAGCGGGTGCGAGGCCCCATGTCACGGTGGGTGAGCTTGAACCAGGCCCGTGCGAAAGCATCCGCAAGCTCCTCAGGATGCTCCATGAAACGCCGCGAAATCTTTTCATAGACGGGGTCGAAACGCAAAGAGAGGTCCGTGGTCAGCATGGTGGGCGGGTGTTTCTTGTTAGGGTCGTGCGCATCGGGGACGACGGCTGGGGCCCCCTTTGCCACCCACTGGTTGGCCCCTGCCGGGCTCTTGGTGAGCTCCCACTCATAATGGAACAAGTTATAGAAGAAGTTGTTACTCCACTTGGTGGGGGTGACGGTCCAGGTGACTTCCAGGCCGCTGGTGATGGTATCGGCCCCCTTCCCGGTGCCGAAGCTGCTCTTCCAGCCCAAACCTTGCTCTTCGATGGGGGCGGCCTCCGGCTCGGGCCCCAGGTGGGATGCCGGGCCGGCCCCGTGACACTTGCCGAAGGTATGGCCTCCGGCGATGAGCGCCACTGTCTCTTCGTCGTTCATCCCCATGCGGCCGAAGGTCTCGCGAATGTCCTTAGCAGCGGCGATGGGGTCCGGGTTACCTCCCGGGCCCTCGGGGTTTACATAGATAAGCCCCATCTGCACTGCGGCCAGAGGATTCTCGAGGTCGCCCTTGGCAGAGTGTCGCTTATCCTCCAGCCATTTGCCCTCCGAGCCCCAGTAGACGCTTTCGTCGGGCTCCCACCAGTCCTCCCTGCCGCCAGCGAAGCCTATGGTCTTGAACCCCATGGATTCCAGCGCCACATTCCCAGCAAGGATCATGAGATCGGCCCAGGAGATCTTTCTGCCATATTTCTGCTTTATGGGCCAGAGAAGCCGACGGGCCTTGTCCAGGTTTACGTTGTCAGGCCAGCTGTTGAGGGGCGCAAAGCGCTGCTGGCCGGTGTTGGCGCCGCCGCGGCCGTCGCCCACGCGGTAGGTGCCAGCGCTATGCCAGGCCATTCGGATGAACAGCGGTCCATAGTGGCCGAAGTCTGCAGGCCACCAATCCTGGGAGTTGGTCATCAGTTGGCGAAGGTCTTTCTTTACGGCCTCCAAGTCGAGACTCTTGAACTCTTTGGAATAGTTGAAACCCTCGCCCATGGGACTGCACTGGGGCGAGTTCTGGTGGAGGATCTTGAGGTTCAACTGGTTGGGCCACCAGTCACGGATCGAGGGTGCCTCCACCGCGGCCTCCATCTGGATTCCCTTTGCATCAGAGACTTTGCTGTCTTCCATATTTTCCCTCCTTTGGTCTTTTTAGTTACTGAATGCTACTCTTGCGCCCCAGAGTGTGTGCATGCCACTCTAGCTAGCCCTCAGGTTCAGGGAAAGCCTGCCAGAGGATCTCCAGAAAGACCGGTACTTCAGTCCTCTCGGCACCTGGGGCACAGGCCGAAGAAGTCCAGCCGGTGATGCAGCACCCTGTAACCGTGGTTTCTGCCGAGCTCCTCTGCCAACTGGTCTATCCCAGGTATATCCGGGTCTGTGACTGTTCCACATCCCATACAGATGAGATGCGGGTGAGGGTAGGGCTTCTTTCCATCGTAGCGGTTACTCCCGTCCGGGAAACCCAGTTCAAGGACCTCCCGGAGCTCCTTGAGCACAGAGACCGTCTTATAAACCGTGGCCAGACTGGTTGTGGGGAACCTCTTTCTCACCTCCTCGTAAATCCTCTCAACGCTGGGATGGCCGCTACTCTTGGACAAAATCTCCACCACGGCCAACCGCTGAGGTGTGAGGCGAAACCCCCGCTCCTTCAACCTGGAGATCATCTCCTGGCGGCGCGCCCTGCTGCTACCCTCTGTGCCCTGTCCTTCCTGTTTGTCCATGGCTGACCCTGAGCATCTCTTATATGAAATCGCTTCCTTTTAGAGAATAAATTTCCTTAGATAATACTCTGCCACAAAGAACTGGTCAACCCATGAGAACGGCTTTTCCAGAAACTCTGGAAATTATCTGCCCAGGGCAAGGTTCGGGCTGGAATCGCGCTTCCCAGCAGAGGACAAGATCTGCGGTGGGGTTCTCATGGGACTCAATCCAGCCCCGATCATTCTCCAAAGCCTTTGAGTTTGTGGGCTCAAGCCCCCAAGCCCCCGCTCACGCTTTGTCATATTCTGACTCAAACCAGGACTAAATCTGAGACCGGGAATCAGGGTGTTTTTCTACACAAATGAGGCTACGAAGGCAGGTTCGAGCTTTCAAGAGGGTTTTCCACTGTATCTTGTCCCAGGCTCAATCAGGGTAGGCCAGGAGGGGATTACTGCTATCGGGGATCAGGCCCGCCTGCCGGGCCATGACCAGGAGGCGTTCCACTGCCCCCACACCCTCTGAGCCCAGCTCCATGGTGAAATCCGTGACATAAAGCTCTATGTGTTTGTGCACCACATCCGGGGACATCTCCTGGGCATGGGCCAGGACATGCTCCATGGTCCCCGGCTCGCCCAAGCGGGATCTCTCCAAAGAACCCTTTATCGCCCGGTCCACTTCCATTGCAACTTCCTCTCCCAGCTCCCTTTTGATGGCCATCCCTCCCAAAGCAATGGGCTTGCCTGTCTTCTTTTCCCACCAGTGCCCCAGGTCCAACACCATCTCCAACCCCATGCCTTGGAAGGTGAATCTCCCCTCGTGGATTACCAAGCCAAAATCTGCCTCCCCCCGTGCCACCGAGGGCATGACCTGGGAGAACTCCATGTGCATGAACTTGGGCGGGTGGCCCAAGTACAAGCCCAGAAGCAGCGCAGCGGTGGTCCACCTGCCAGGGGAGGCCACCCTGGCATGGGCCAGCCTTGATGGATCCATCCCTGGCCGCGAAACCAGAATTGGCCCGCAGCCCCTCCCAAGAGCGCTTCCTGAATGGAGAAGCCCATAGGAGTCCCGCACCACGCCCAGCCCGTACATGGAAATCTTGGTCACCTCAAGGCGCCCCTCCATGGCCCACTCGTTTAGGGTCTCGACGTCTGCCAGCACCGGTTCAAATCCCATATGAGGCGCCACCCGCTTTAGGTGTGCGAAGATGAAGGTGTCATTGGGACAGGGTGAATAGCCTATACGCAGCTTTCTCATGGGAGGCTTCCTTCAATGTAGGTGAGTGCCGCCCGCTGTGCCAGGACTTGGGCTCTGTTCAGGTCCCACAGAGCCCTGTCCCTTTCTCCTGCTTTGTTGCTTACCCCCCTTATCTCCGCAGCCTCGAATCCAATTTTGCGGGCGGCCAGGGCAAGCCCGTATCCCTCCATATTTTCGGCCAGGGCCCCAAACCTTTTCCTCCTAGCCCTGGCCTGGGGAATGCTGGCCGAAACCCCAGCCACTGTTATGAGCCGCCCCTGGGAGACCCTTCCGAGCCCCCTTGCCGCTTGCAGGAGCGAAACACCGAGCTTTTCTTCCAACGGGATTTCCTGCTCAAGCCCCAAACCGATCAAGCCCTCTGTATTCCCAATGCCCGGCTTTTCCAAGACTCCCAGCTCCGAAAAAATTTCTGAGGAGGCCACCACCAGATCCCCCACCTTCAGACCTGAGCCTGGAAGAGCCCCGCAAGAACCCACCATGATGGCCTTGGGGGAGGGACTATGACTTAATAATAAACCAACCGAAAATGAAGCCGAGGCCACCCCCACCCCGGTCAAACCCAGCCCCACTCTCATCTTCCTGGCTTCCGCCAAGAACCATCTGACTCCTGCCTTCTCCTCCTCTTCCCTGGCCTGCAACTCCCTCACCAGTAGCTCCAGCTCCGGGAACAAGGACCCAAAAATCCAAAGATCCAACCTTGAATTTTTCACAGCACGTTTCCTCTCCCGGATCCCTTATCTCCCATGCCCTTCTCCAGCAGGTCCAGTAGCCTTCTGATCCACTCTTTGGAGGTCTCCTGTGAAGCCTCGTGCAGCCCCAAACCAGGGCCCAGAAAAGGAAGGTGGTGCGCCTGGAGGAACCTGTCCAGCACGCATTGAATAACAAAAGCACATGTCATGGGGTCCAAATCCTGGCGCAAATCCCCCCTGCGGATTCCATCTTGAACCAGGCCTTGGATAAAATCCACGGACTCTCTTTGGAGTTCCTCCAGAATGCCTGCTTTATACGGAGAATCCCCGGTGAACAGAATGTTGTGGTAAATCCTTGCCAAACCGGGGTTTTCCCGAATAAAAAGCACCCCGGCCCACATCACCTTCTCAAGCCTGAAGAAAAAGGGCTCCCCGCGGCTCTGATCCCTCACTGCCTTTAGGTAGCCCTTTATGCGCTCCAAAGCCATGCGGTAAACAAAGGCGAAAAGCCCTCCTTTGCTCCCAAAATACTTAAAAAGGGCTCCCTTGGAAATCCCGGCCCGCTCCACCACCAAATTCATGCTGGCCCTGCCATAGCCCTTTTGGGCAAACTCCTCCACCGCAGCCTCCAGCACCCTGGTTTGCTTTTCGGGCTGGAGTTGAAGGAAAGCCCTGGGCTCGCAGCCCAAGGGATCCTTGGTGGATTTCTTCTCACCCTCCGATTTCATAACCTTTCCCTCTTCTGCAGCCCACAAGCCCTAATCTCCAGAGATTCCCCGGCCCTGATCCAGCCAGCAGGCAACCCAGTGAGAATCGCCCACCTCCAACAGTTCGGGCCTAACTCTTCCACAGGGTTCGAAAGCGTAGCGGCAACGCGGGTGAAAACTGCAGCCTGCAGGAGGCGCCATGGGGCTGGGCACATCCCCTTCAAGGGCTGTGGGCTGCCAGGGCTTTTCAGGGTCGGGCACCGGAACCGATGCCTTAAGGCTCCTGGTGTAAGGATGTCGGGGCCTCTTTCTGAACTCTTCCACTTTTGCCAGCTCCACTATGCGGCCCAGGTACATGACCGCTACCCTGTCGCAAACGTGTTCCACCACGCTCAGGTCGTGGGAGATGAAAAGATATGAAAGCCCGTATTCATCCTGAAGGTCCATCAGAAGGTTTATGACCTGGGCCTGGATCGAGACATCCAAGGCTGAAACCGGCTCGTCCGCCACAACCAGTTCGGGCTGCCCCGCAAGGGCCCTGGCAATTCCTATCCTTTGGCGCTGCCCGCCTGAGAACTCGTGTGGATAGCGCTCCAGGTCCGAGGCCCTCAATCCCACCTTCTCAAGAAGTTGGGCTGCCCTCTCCCTCCTCTGGGAGCGGTTCATGGAGGTTGCGGCCCTCAAGGGCTCGGTTATTATCTCCCCCACCCTCATGCGGGGATCCAAGCAGGAGTATGGATCCTGGAAGATGATCTGGAGGCGGGGCCTTAAAGCACGCAGCCCGTCTCTATCCAGGGAGAGCAAGTCAGTCTTGCCAAACAGGATGCTTCCTGAGCTGGGCTCAATGAGCCTCAATATCAGCCTCCCAAGGGTGGTCTTCCCGCAACCCGACTCCCCCACAAGGCCGAAGCTCTCTTTTTTGCCCACCTGGAAGCTGACATCCTCCACAGCCCTTATCCATGCCTTGGGTTTTCTAAGCAGTCCACCTCCCACAGGAAAAATTTTGGAGAGATTCCTGACACTCAGGAGGACTTCCTCAGTCATCCTGCCTCCTTTTTCCCGGATAATGCTTGAGCCAACAGCGGGCCCTGTGATCATGGGCTACTTCCCAGAGCTCAGGGTGCTCTGTGGAGCAGGGTTCAAAAGCATGGGGGCACCTTTCCTTGAATCTGCATCCAGGAATAGGTTCTGTGAAAACCGGCACTATGCCTGGGATTTCTTTTAGCCTGCTTCTAATTGCGGGGCTGCGGTCCCCATCTCTTGGGGGCATGGAGCGCATGAGCCCTTGTGTGTAAGGATGAAAGGGGCACCGGAAGAGCTCTCTTACAGGAGCCTCCTCCACCACTTCCCCTGCGTACATGACCGCCACTCGCTTGGCCATTTGGGCCACCACCCCCAAGTCGTGGGTGATGAGCAACACCGCCATGCCCAGCTCCTCCTTTAGCCCCCTGATCAATGAGAGAATCTGGGCCTGAATGGTGACATCCAATGCCGTGGTGGGCTCGTCGGCTATGAGAAGCTTTGGCTTGCAGGCAAGGGCCATGGCTATCATGACCCTTTGGCGCATTCCTCCTGAGAGCTGATGGGGGAAGTCCCCAAGCCTCTGTCTGGCGTCAGGGATTCTGACCTTGTCGAGCCAGTATGCTGCCTGCTCCAAGGCCTCCCGCCGGGTAAGCCCTTGATGCTCCATGATGGGTTCTGCCACCTGCTGGCCTATGGTCATGACCGGGTTCAAGGAAGTCATGGGCTCCTGGAAGACCATGCTCACCAGCCTTCCCCTGACACGACGGATCTCTTCCTGGCTCAGGCCCAAGAGGTTAGCACCTTCCAAAAGGATGCGGCCCCTTGGAATCTGGCCGGGAGGGGAAGGTATCAGTCTAAGTATGCTAAGGGCTGTTACCGACTTGCCGCAGCCCGACTCCCCCACAAGCCCCACGGCTTCCCCCTGCTCCACATCCAGGTCCACCCCTTCCACAGCCCGCACCAGCCCCTCAGGGCTTTGGAAGTGAACGTGCAGATCTTGGATTTGAAGCAGCAAGACATCAACCTTCCTGGGACAAATAAGCCAGGGCGCTCACCGCATAGAGCTTGGCCGTCAGGAACAGCTGAGCCAGATCCACCCACTCATCCACCTGATGGGGCACTTCTCTGTCCCCGGCCCCTATGGTTACTATGGGAATTCCCTTCCAGGCCCAAAGGAAGGTCCCGTCCGTTGCCCCAGGCACCCCGCCGTAGACAGGCTCTTTCCCGGTGAGGGTGCGGGTCGCCCATTCAACGGACTTCACCAGAGGGTCCTCCATAGAGGTGTGGGTGCAAGGCCTGTCGCTCAAGACTTCCATTCCCACCTCCAGGCTCAATTGCCTCTTGACCCCCAGAAGGCTGTCCAAACGGGTGTAGGCCGCCAGGGTCTCCTCTTTGGCTTTAGCTGCAAGCTCCTGGAGGGCCTCCACTATTTTTTGGTGCGACTGTGCAGGAACAGTCCGAATGTCCACCAGGAGCTCTGCTTTGGATGCCACCACACTTAACTGTGCAGGTCCTCTGGCCGGAGCCCTCACCACCGTGGGAGTAAAACTAGGCCAACCCAACAGGGGGTCTTTGCCGTGGGTCTGGGCTGCCTCTTCTTCCATGTTCCAGAGTCCGTCTATAAGCCTGGAAAGAACAGGCACCGGGTTGAGGCCTGAAAGCGGCATGGCTCCGTGGCTCATCCTGCCTTTCACCAGGAACATGGCCCGAACCGCCCCTTTCTGAACCGGACAGATATACCCGTCCTGAGGTTCGCATATGATGGCCCCTGTGACCTTGTCCGCATGCCCGCGACGAATGAAGTCCTGGACTCCCAACATAAGTCCCTCCTCGTCGCAGAGCACCCCCCCCAGAATACTTCCCTTGAGCTTGGGCCGGGCCTTTTTGATGGCTGCCATAGCTACAAGCATGGCAGCCAAATTCCCTTTGGTGTCGTTGGCACCTCTTCCATAAAGCCTGCCTTCCAGGATCTCCCCTCCGAAGGGATCATGCTTCCACTGAAGAGGGTCCCCGGGGGTAACCACATCGGTGTGAGCCTCGAACATGAGCCTTCTGGATCCTGGGTCGGCTTCCCACTCTATTATCACGTTGGGCCTGCCTGGGGCCGCCTCCTCCACCAGGACCTGGAAACCCTGCTGCCTGGCCCAGGATGCCACGAACCGGGCCGCCTCCTCCTCACTGCTTCCAGCCTCCGGGTCCCACACCGAGTTGATCCTAACCAGACTGGCGGCCAGTTCCACCAGCTCCTCTTCCTGGATTTCCCCCAGCACCTTTTGCACTATCTCTTCAGATACCACGGCTCACCTCATTCGAACCATCTTGGGATCCAGGGTGTCTCTCAGTCCGTCTCCCAGCAGATTGAACCCCAGCACAGCCCAGGCTATGGCCAAACCCGGGAATACCGCCATCCAGGGCCCTGTGGCCAGAAACGTCTGGGCCTCATAAAGCATTCTCCCCCAGGAAGGATTGGGCGGCTGGGCCCCGAGGCCTAAGTAGCTGAGGCCCGCCTCAGCCAGGATAGCCACGGCAAACTGAATAGTACCCTGGATGATGAGGGGGGAGAGGATGTTGGGCAGCACATGTTGCCAGGTTATGGCCCAGTCGCTAAGCCCGGCGGCCCTTGCAGCAGCTATGAAGTCCCTGTGCCAAACGGTCTTGGCCACGGCCCGGGTCAGCCTGGCAAACACAGGTATGTAAAAGATTCCTATGGCCAGCATGGCGTTTATCACAGATGGGCCCAGCACCGAGGTGATGAGAATGGCGGTCAGTACTGCAGGGAAAGCAAAAAGCAGATCGCAAAGCCGCATGGTGCCCTCTTCCGTCATCCCACCCCAGTAAGCTGCCGCCAAGCCCAGGAGTACTCCCATGGCAAGCCCCATGGCCACGGTCACAAGCCCCACTATTATGGAATTCACCGCCCCGATCATCACCCTGGAGAGGATGTCTCTTCCGTATTGATCAGTGCCCAGGGGGTGCTCCAGGCTGGGAGGCTTGAGCCTGGCTCCGGAGTTCATCTCGTTGGGCGGGTAAGGCGTCCAAATAAGGCTTAAGAGAGCCATGCCCACCACCACTGCCGAGAGACCGAACCCCACGGAGAAGTTAAGATTTCGGAAGAAGCGCCTCACACCTCACTCCATCCTGACCCTGGGATCCAAAAAGGAATACAGCACGTCCACCAGGAAATTCACCAGGATCACCATAGCGGCCATTACCAGCACCACCTCCCGCACTACCGGGAGATCCCTCTGGCCAATGGCCTGAAACACAAGCCTCCCCAGGCCCGGCAAGTAGTACACATTCTCTATGATGATGGCGCCTGCCAAAAGCTGGCCCAATTGCAAACCCATTATGGTCACAACCGGGATCAAGGCGTTTCTGAAGGCATGCCCGTAAATCACCACCCGCTCCTTGAGCCCCTTGGCCCGGGCGGTGCGAACGAAATCCTCCCTTAGCACGTCCAGCATGGAGGAGCGGGTCAGTCTGGCCAACACAGCGGCCCGGATCACCCCCAGGGCAAAGGCTGGCAGGAGAAGAGCCTTGAGAGAGCCCAAAGGATCCTCTTTCCATCCCGGAAAGCCCCCAGCCGAGAACCAACCTGCTTGAACAGCCAATAGCAGCATGAGCAGGATGCCCAGCCAGAACTCGGGGGTGGCAAGCCCAAGCTGTGTAAAGCCCATGACGGCCAAATCCCCTGGTTTGTTTTGATGTCTGGCAGCATAAACTCCCAAGGGGATTGCTATTAGCACTGCCACCAGCATGGCCATAAGGGCCAAAGGTCCTGTTACCGCCAATCTGCTCAGGATCAGCTCCAAAACCGGCACGTCGTACCCGATGGAACGGCTTCCCTTAAGGGTAAGGAGACTCCAGATCCAATCTCCGAACTGCTCCCAAAAAGGCCTGTCCAGACCCAGCTCGGCCCTAAGGGCGGCCAGCTTCTCAGGGGTGGCCTGAATACCCAGTATGAGCTGGGCCGGATCCCCAGGCAGCACAAAGAGCACTGAGAAGACCACCAGGCCTACCAGCCCCAACATGCCCACCATGATGGAGAGCCTTTTGAGAAGAAAACGTATCATCCGGCTTTTTTCACATTGTCTCTGATCGCATAAAGGATTCCCATGGGGGAATGAGATTCGGGGGGACCGGCCCCGGCCGGCCCCCCCCTTTTTCACAGTCCGCCCCATATTGTCTATGCCGATTCCCGGTTGCCTATTTCTTCTTTATCCACACCTTGCTACAGTCTATGGCTATGGTGGGGTAATTCTCCCACCAACCCATGACCTCGGCCTTCATGACCGGCAGGTTGGGGGCGCTGAAGAGAAAACCATTTACCGCATCCTCGGCTATGATGCGCTGGCACTCCCCGAAATAGCGGGCCTTTTCCTGTTCGCTCACCGCTTTGAGGGCCTTTGCGTAGGCCTCATTGAATCTAGGGGATTCATAGTTGAAATAGTATCCTGGCTTGGCATAGATGCCGATGTCCCAGGCCTCCACGTGTCCGATACAGGTGAGCTGGTAGTCCTTGTTCTTGAAAACACGGTCTATCCACTGGCCCCACTCTATTATCTCGATTTTGAGTTTTATACCCACCTTGGCCAGCATGTCGGCTATCACCTCTCCAGAACGCCTGGAGTAAGAGTAACGGTCGGGCAGTTTGATGACGGCTTCGAACCCGTTGGGGTAACCAGCCTCTTTCAAGAGCGCCTTTGCCTTCTCTGGATCGTAAGGGTACAGGGAGGTCAAGTCCACGTAATAAGGGGTGGAAGGCGACCAGTGGGAGCCGATGGGGGTGCCATAGCCGAACATGGCCATCTCCACCAGCTTCTTCCTGTCTATGGCGTGGGCCATGGCTCTTCTGACCCTCACGTCGTCAAAGGGCTTGGCCTTGTTGTTGGTAGAGAGGATCACCTCTCCGGTGGTGGTGCCGTTGTAAACCTTGAAACGCTTGTCATTCACAAACTCCTGAACCGATTCTGGCGCGGCTATATAACCTATGACATCCACATCCCCTGCCTTTAGGGCAGCCACCTGCGCGCTGGCATCCGGGATGAACCGCATGGTCACCTTGTCCAAATAAGGAAGCTTTGGATTCCAATAACCCTCGAACCTCTCCATGACCACCCGGTCCCCCCTCACCCACTCCACGAACTTGAAAGGACCGGTGCCCACGGGTTTTGACTTCATCTCCTCATAGCCTTTCATGGGAAGCATGACCGAATCTCCTTCGGCCATGTGGAAAAGGAAGAGTGCATCAGGTTCCTTGAGGCTTAGGATCAGGGTTTGGGGATCAGGAGTCTGGATCTCTGTAATTCCCCTGAAGTACTCTGGGTGGGGATTCTGGGTGCCCTCTGCCATGGCTCTCTTGATGTTCCAGGCGGCCACTTCCGAGTTGAAAGGCTCTCCATTGTGGAACTTAACCCCTTTTCGCAGATGAAATGTGTATTTGAGCCCGTCAGGAGTCATCTCCCACCTTTCTGCCAGCCCAGGGACCAGATCACCCTTGTCGTTGACCATCAGCAGGGCCTCGCAGATGTTCCCGTACACCACCCTGTCTATGGCGGCCGCTGTGTTGGCCGTGGGATCCAGCCCAGGGGGCTCGTCGGGCAAGACCACCCTGAGGTGCCCGCCCCTCTGGGGCTCCTGGGCCAGGGCTCCCTGGGTCAGAAGCCCCAAGATGGCTATCAGTGCCAGAAATCCTTTCCTCATGCCTCACCTCCGTTGTGTTCTCCAGGGCGTCCCCTCTTTGGTGCCCTTTTATCCAATCAGGCTCATGCCCATGCTTTTTTCAGGACCTTCTGGGCAGATCCCCCAGGGCTGGGAATCCGTATGCTCCCACCGCAGCCGAGATCCCCCTCATGACAGCCCTTGCCAAGGTGTCGGCCGCAGCCCGTCCAAGCTCATTGAGGGCCGCTGCCCAAGCCCCCTCAAAAACGCCCTCTGCTCTGGGAAGACTCTTCTCACAGGTGGCCACGCAGAAAACCGTGTCCCCGTCGAACATGGTGTGGGATGGCCTTATGGCTCTGGCCAAGCCGTCATGGGCCATCTGGGCTATCTTTTGCGCCTGGGGTTTGTTCAGGACCGCGTTGGTTGCCACAACAGCCAATGTGGTGTTCCTGCATGGGCCTGGGCAGGGCTGCCTTGGGGGCTCCACCGGGTATTGAGCCGCCTCTCCCAGCTCCCCTTCCAAAGCCAACCTAAGCTCCCAGAGAAAACCGGTTTTGGGGTCCAGCACCGAACCGTATGAGTTCACCACCACCAGTGCCCCCACCACCAGTCCGAAACTCAATACTTCGCTGGCCGTTCCCACCCCGGCCTTGATGCCCCCTGCCACGGCCCCGGTGCCTGCCCCCACGCAACCCATGGGCACTGACCCGCTTGAGGCGGATTCACAGGCCAGGTAACCCCACTGAGGGCTCACCGGGGGCCTGAAACCCTCCCCCCGGCCCAGGTCATAGATCACCGCTGCAGGCACTATAGGAGCTGTTTCTCCTCCCTCCAATGGGAATCCCAGCCTGCGCTCGGCCAGCCATCTGACCACCCCGTCGGCTGCAGCCAGGCCGAAAACAGATCCCCCGCAAAGGACTGCAGCCTGGATTCTCTCAACCAGGTTTTGGGGGGCCAAGAGATCCGTCTCCCTGGTGCCGGGAGCCGCTCCTCTCACATCCACGCCTCCAACGCCCCCTTGGGGACAGAGAACCACGCTCACACCCGAGGCGGCCTCGCGATGGGTGAAGTGGCCAACCAGGATTCCCGTAACGTCGGTGATGGAGTTTGTGGGACCCGCAAATACCAACTTAATCTCCTCGGCCTCTGGACAGAATGATTATAACCCCCGGCCCGCAGGCTGACCAACCCGGGCCGAGCAGAGCCTCTCAGTGCACGCGCTTGGAGTAACCGCTCCAGTAAGGATCCCTGAGGGCTTTCTTGGTGATTTTCCCTGAGCCGGTCTTGGGAAGCTCGGAGAGAAAATCTACTGATTTAGGGCACTTGTAATGAGCCAGACGATCCTTGCAGAAGGAAATTATTTCTTCCTGGCTGGCCGACTCCCCAGGCTTCAAGACCACAGCCGCCTTGACCGCCTCCCCCCATTTCTCGTCCGGCACCCCGAAAACCGCTGCCTCCAAAATCTTGGGGTGCATGTAAAGCACGTTTTCCACCTCTGTGGAATAAACGTTTTCCCCCCCCGTGAGGATCATGTCCTTCTTTCGGTCCACTATGTTCACGTATCCTTCCTGATCCACCACGGCCAGATCCCCTGTTTTTAACCATCCGTTATGAAAAGCCTTCTGGGTTTCCTGCGGGAGGTTCCAGTAACCCGGGGTGACCGTCTGGCCCCTCACCCAGATCTCACCCACAGTGGAGTCATCAGCCGCAACAGGCTCTCCGTTTTCATCCACCACCTGAAGTTCCACTGCCAGAAATGGTCTTCCGGTTCGGGCCTTGATTCGGAGTTGCTGCTCAGGAGGCAGTTCCCGCAGGTGCTCCTTCAGAATGCTCAGGGTAAGATAGGGACTGGTCTCTGTCATACCGTAGGTTTGGATATAGTCGCAGCCGAAGACCTCCACTATGCTTCTTACCACCTCGGGAGCTATGGGGGCCCCACCGCTCAAGATAGCCCTGAGACTGGAGTAGTCGTATTGACGCGCCCCCGGGTGTTTGACCATGAGGTTCAACATGGTGGGAATGAGGTTGCTTATGGTGACCCGCTCAGCCTGGATGGTTGAAAGCACCTTCTCCGGTTCGAACTGCGGCACCATGACGTGGCGGCCCCCCACCCATGTGATGGCAAAGGTGGCCCAGGCGTCAGCCAGGTGGAACATGGCCGCCACATGGGCCCACACATCCCGATCAGTGAGGTTCAGCTCGGCAATGGTTCCCAGAGCGTGCACGCAGACATTTTGGTGTGTGAGCATGACACCTTTGGGCTTTCCAGTGGTGCCGCTTGTGTAGTACAGGTGGGCTACCTGGTCCGGCAGGACCGGCTCTGGCAGGAAGTCTTTGCCCAGCCCCAGCCTCAGGGCTTCCTCGTATTCCATTTGCTGGACATCCAGAGAAAGCTGGGCTCCCCCTTCCATCCACAGAACTCCCTCCAGGGGGTTTTGCTCCAGAAGCGTGGCCTCCACAAGGGAGAAAAACCTCCCATTGGCCAGAAGCCATCTGGCCTGGGAGTCCCTCAATATGTAGGCCAGTTCCTGGGGGGAGAGACGAAAATTCAGGGGATTCAGGATGGCGCCTGTGCCGGCTGCGGCGTAATAGGCCTCCAGAAACCTATGGCTGTTCAACTCCAGTATGGCTATTCGGTCCCCGGGCCTTATCCCTCTGGCTTGAAGAAACCCCGCCAGGGCTTTGACCCTTTCTCCCACTTGGGCATAGCTTAGGCGGAGTTTTCCGTCCACGACCCCCACCTTTTTGGGATAAAGGGCCATGGCCTTGGCAAGGGTCATCCAGATGTTCATTCTACGGCCTCCGATGTTTCTTTCTCCCAAAGCCCCCTCAAGAGAGATGCGAAAACAAGGGTTCTTACCGCTTGGGAGCATGGATTTTACCGGAGGCCCGACTTTTACTCAAGCAGGATCATTCCTCCCAGGGAAGGCCCGATTTGCCGAAATGCCCGTAGTTGGTGGTACATCGGTATATGGGACGCAGCAGGTCCAACCGCTCTATTATGGCTGCGGGTCTGAAGTCAAACTGGCGCACGAACTCGGCTGCGGCACGGGCATCCCCGGTTCCAAAGGTCTCCACCTTTACCGAGGCCGGCTTGGCCACCCCAATCATGTAAGCCACTTGAATCTCAGCCCTCCTGGCGATTCCCTCCTTGACCAGCTGCCTGGCCACAAAACGGCAGAAATAGGCCCCGCTTCTGTCCACCTTGGACGGATCCTTCCCGCTGAAGGCCCCGCCGCCATGGCGGGCAGCCCCGCCGTAAGTGTCCACTATTATCTTGCGGCCCGTTACCCCGCAGTCCGCCGAGGGGCCGCCCTGCACAAAACTCCCTGTTGGATTCACCCGGATTTCCATCTCAGGCCTGAACCACTTCCCCAGTGCTCTTGGAGCCAGATGTTGCTTGACATAGGCCAGGATGGTCTCCCTGTCCACCTCTGCGGAGTGCTGGGTGGAAACCAGAATCCGTTCCACTCCTATGGGGGTGCCGTTCTCATATTGCACGGTGACCTGGGTTTTTCCGTCGGGTCTTAGCCAGGGGAATTTCCCTTCTCTTCGATCCTGGGCCAGCCCTTTGGCCAAGCCATGGGCCAGCACTATGGGAAGAGGCATCAGCTCGGGAGTCTCATCCGTGGCATACCCAAACATTATACCCTGGTCGCCTGCCCCCTGTTCCTTGTCTGGGTTGGTCCCTGCGTCCACACCTTGGGCGATCTCCTGGGCCTGGCGGCTTATGAGCTTGATGATGCTGACCCTCTGGCTATGAAAAGGCTGATCCTCATATGTGTAGCCTATCTCCCGGATGGCCTCCCTTGCCACTGCCTCATGGTCCACAGAAGCTCCCGAGGTGATCTCCCCGGCCAAGATCACATGATCCTCCTTGCAAAGCACTTCGCAAGCCACTCTGGCTCGCGGGTCTTGGGAAAGGTGCGCATCCAAAATTGAATCAGCTATGTAGTCGCAAACCTTGTCCGGATGACCCTCGCAAACCGATTCGCTGGTAAAGAGGGTCTTCTCAGCCCCCCAAGCAACTCCCCCAGCGTACTTAGCCTTCTTCGCCATCTCTTCTCTCCCTTTGGAAGAATTTAACCCTTTTGCCCAAAAACGGCTTAGGGCGTGCCGGCTCGCCGGGAATCACCTGGAGGTTAATGCGGGGGATCGAGAAGCTGGAGGGGCGTTTGGCAGCCTGGTGGATCTGGGTTCGGGAAACATGAAACCCTCCGGATGGAGGGCGTCAAGCCCTTTTTTGCTCATCCAGAGCCGCATCGTCCCCACGCCCACGGCGGGGCTGGCATTGGCACCTTGGCGGCTTTCACCAGGTTGCCGGGCGGTCACAGGGCCAAGACCCTCACGCCACTCTCGATGCTCCTAGCATCTCCCTGTCGGTTCTTCCCACCTCCTATCCGACATTGTGATCTATTATGAACTTATTGGAGCTCACGTCAAGTTCTTTTTTAAGATTTTTTTCTTGACAAATACAAATGAGAAAGATTACGATTTTGTGAAATTAAATTTCATAATGCGAGATAGAAATGGAGCCCAGGTTCTGGAACCCTTACCTGGAGACTCTTCCCAGGAAAGGGCTTGAGCAGATAGAGCTTAGCTATTTCAGGGCTCTTCTCTCTCACGCAAAAAAGAATTCCCCTCTGTACAGGGAAAAGCTAAAAGGCATAGAGCCCCAGGATATCCTCCAGTTGGAAGACCTCTTCAAGATCCCCCTCACGGAAAAAGAGGAGCTGAGGGCATTCCAGGAGGCCGAGCCGCCTCCTTACGGAGGCATCTTGGGAGTGGATATCCAGGAGGTGACAACCTTCCGTCAGACAAGCGGCACGACCGGAAAACCAGTGTACGTGCCTGAGACCTATGAAAGCTGGCAGTGGAGGGTTGAGGCCTGGTGTCACATCCTTTACATGGCTGGGTTCAGGCCTAAACATAGGGTTTTTTTGCCTTTCGGTTACAACGTTTATGTGGCCTTCTGGGAAGCCCATTACGCAGCCGAGAAGCTGGGCTGCGAAGTGGTGCCTGGAGGTGCCTTGGACACCAGGGCCAGGATCCACAAGATCCTGGAATTGCAAGCCACAGCCATGATGTGCACCCCTACTTACGGGCTTCACATGGCAGAGGAGGCCGAGGCCATGGGGTTGGATCCTGCCCGGCTGGGACTGGAGCGCATCTTGTGCGCCGGGGAGCCCATGCCTGAGGCCACCAGGCTGAGGTTAGAGAAGCTTTTCCAGTGCCATGTGTTCGACCACATCGGGGGGACGGAGCCGTGCGGCTGGGCCGGAATGTGTGAGAAAAAACAGGGGCTTCACATCATAGAGCCTTTTTTCCTGGTAGAGGTCTTGGATCCAGAAGACCTCTCGCAAGAGGTGGGAGAGGGGCACAAGGGGGTGGCTGTGGTCACACCTTTGGGGAGAAGGTCTTTCCCGGTTATCCGCTTTAAGACCAATGACCTTGTGGTCCAAGGCCCTGCCTCCTGCGGCTGCGGCCGCACCTCACGCCGCATCCTGGAGGTCCTGGGACGCTGTGATGACCTGCGAAAGGTGCGAGGGGTGCTCTTCTCCCCCAAGACTGTGGAGGAGCTGCTGAGGGGGGAGTTTCCCCAGATAGGTGAGTACGAGATCGTGGTGAGCCGAAGCCGCAGCATGGATGAGATCGCCCTCAAGGCAGAACCCCTGGAGGAGCTCCCCCAGGAAGGGGTCTCCCTACTGGCCCGAAGCTTGTCCCAGAGGCTCAAGATCGCCACCAACCTGACCTTTCAAGTTGATCTGGTCCCTCGCAACACTCTTCCACGGTATACCCTCAAGGCAAGACGTTTCAGGGATACCAGGGAGGAAGCCCGATGATCCAGCGTGTGAGGCAGGAAATAGAGCTCATCAAGCAAAGCGCAGAGTCCCTGCTACAGATGTCGGAGGACTGGCCCTCTTTGAGGAGAAACGCGCAGATCATAATGATCTTCGCCAGGCTCCTGGATTTCATCACCCCGCCTCTGGAGGTGGAACATGGCAGAGATACAGAAGATCCGCACAGCCTGTCGTAGTTGCCATGGGGGCTGCGGCGTCATTGCCCATGTGCAGGACGGAAGACTTCTCAAGGTGGAACCGGATCCAGACTCCCCCATAAGCGAGGGGACCCTTTGCTCCAAAGCATTGGCCATCAAGCAGTTGGTTTATCACCCCAAAAGGGTTACCTCACCCCTCAAGAAGCTGCAGGGAAGGTGGGTGAAGGTAAGCTGGGATGAGGCTCTCGAGACCGTGGTTGGGAAGTTCAAGGAGATCATAGAGCAAAGCGGACCCGAGGCCATTTGCATCGGCCAGGGGACAGGAAGGGATTACGAGAGTTTCCTTTACCGCTTCGCCAACCTGCTGGGCACTCCCAATGTGATCACCGCAGGCCACATGTGCTATGTCTCCAGGATCGGGGCCTCATTGGTAACCTGTGGGAATCTGCCTGTTTGCGACTACGATGGAAAGCCTGCTCTGGTGATGGTATGGGCAAACAACGCCCCTTGGACCAATCCGGACGAGTACAAGGGCACCAAGCTCATCAAGGCTATCCAACAAGGTGCAAAACTCATCACGGTGGACCCCAGACGGGTGTATCTGGCCCAAAGGGCGGATCTTCATTTGCAGCTTAGGCCGGGTACAGATGCTGCCCTGGCTTTGGGCATGCTCCACGTGATCATTCAGGAGAACCTATACGACCAGGAGTTCGTCTCCAATTTCGTCCACGGCTGGGAACTGTTCAGGCAGAGGGTTCTGGAGTGGCCTCTGGACAAGGTGGAGGGGATCACCTGGGTGCCCAGGCAGAAGATCGCCGCGGCAGCCAGGATGTACGCCAGGACAAAGCCGGCCTGCATCCAGTGGGGGGTCCCCATAGAGCAGACCCTCAATTGCACGGATGCCAACAGGCTTCTCATAGGCCTGATGGCCCTAACCGGAAACCTGGACATGCAAGGAGGAAATGTCTTTTTCGTGCCCCCCCGGGTGCGCACAGTAAGCGATGTGGCCCTTCACAAAGCCCTTCCCAAGGAGCAGCGGGAAAAGATGCTGGGGGCCAGGCAGAACAAACTGGCCGCAAGGGTGGCCTTGGTGAGTCCCAAGCATGTTTGGGACGCCATAACCAAAGGGGAGCCTTACAAGATCCGTGGCATGCTGCTTTGCGGCACGAATCCGGTGATCACAAGGGCCAATTCCAGGGAGGTTTACAAGGCCCTCTCCCAGGTGGAGTTCCTTGCCACCATTGATTTCTTCCTGACCCCCACCGCCGAGCTGGGCCAGGTTTTTCTGCCCGGGGCCACATGGATCGAGCAGGATTATGTGGGGGACTTCTGGAAACGCCACGGTTACGTGGTGGCCAGAAACAAGTGTGTCACAGTAGGGGAATGCAAGCAGGATCACGAGATCTTCATGCTCCTGGGTAAAAAGATGGGGCAGAACCAGTGGTGGAAAAACATGGAAGAGGCCTTGGACTACATGCTGGAGCCCTCTGGGCTTAAGTGGAGCCAGTTCAAGGAGATGGGTTATCTCAAGGGGGAGATGGAGTACCGCAAGTATGCCAGCAAGGGTTTTTCCACCCCCACAGGGAAGGTGGAGCTTTATTGCACCACTTTTGAGAAATGGGGTTACGATCCTCTTCCCACTTACAGGGAGATCCCTGAGAGCCCTTATTCAACCCCTGAACTCATGGAGAAATACCCCTATATCCTGACCACAGGGCAGCGCATTCCCGTGTTCTTTCACTCAGCCAACAGGCAGATACCTTGGCTTAGGGAGATCAGGCCTGAGCCCATCTGTGAGATCCATCCCGAGACAGCCGCCCGCCACGGGATTCAAAACGGAGACTGGGTCTGGATCTCAAGCCCCAGGGGAAAGATCAAGCAAAGGGCCAAGCTCACAGATATACTGGATCCCAAAGTAGTGGCTGCCGAGCACGGCTGGTGGTACCCGGAGATGGAAGAGCCGGGCCACGGCTTTGATGTCTCCAACGTGAACATCCTCACGGACAACGACCCTGCCCATTACGACAAGCCCATGGGAGCCACCAATCTGAGGGTTCTTGTTTGCAACATCCAGAAATGCTCCGAAGGAGAATGAGCCATGGATTTCGGCCTACGTATCCACAGAAAGGATTGTGTGGGATGTCACGCCTGCGAGGTGGCCTGCAAGCAACAGCACGATCTGCCTCCTGGAGCTGACCTAATAAGGATTCTGGAAAAAATCCCAAGCTTCGAGCCCGTGTACTGCAGGCATTGCGCAAGGCCGCCCTGTCTGGAGGCCTGCCCGAGCGAAGCCATATCCCGTGAAAAAGGAGCGGTACTTCTAGAGGCCCAAAAGTGCATAGGCTGCAAGGCTTGCATTGAGGCCTGTCCTTTCAATGCCATAGGTTTCGACTTGGAGAGGGAAGTGGCTGTAAAGTGTGATATGTGCCTCAAAGAAAGAGTGCTTCAAGGAGAAAAACCCGCCTGTGCGACGGTTTGTCCCTCCCGCTGCATAGAGTTCAGTGGGCTTCAGGAGATGTTCGCAAGACCCTGGGTCTGAAGGGATGAGAAGGATCAGCTCGCAAGGAAAAGTGCACTTTGGGGCTACACGAACTCCCTCGGTAAAGGTCCTTGAGAAGACCCTTCGAATCCTGGAGCTTTACGCTCCGGGGCGGGAAAGGTTCAGTTTGGAGGAAGTAGCCAAAGCAACCGGGTATCCCAAGCCAACTGTTTTTCGCATTTTAAAGACCCTGGAGAGAGGAGGGTTGCTCTCCTTTGATACGGCAAGCGGCTCGTACGGGCTGGGGCTCAAGCTCCTGGAGTTGGGGGGCATGGTTTACGAGTCCCTCTCCGTCAGGAAGGCTGCTGCTTCAGAGATGGACAGGCTTTCCCAGGAGCTCAAGGCCACCTTGCTTTTGGGCATCATCCGGGAGGACCACCTCCTTTACATAGACAAGAGGGAGTCCCACAGCCTGGTAAGAGTCTCTTCATACATGGGGCTCAAAAGACCTCCTCACTACGGGATGCTGGGAATGGTGCTTTTGGCCTTCATGCAAGAAAGCGAAAGAGAGCGGCTTCTCAAAGCCTATCCCCCCCAAAAATACACACCCGCCACGGTAACGGACATACAGGAGTTGCTCAAAAGGTTGGAGGAAGCCCGGCAGTTGGGCTACTACCTGGAAAGCGCAGAGGTCTTAGAGGGGGTGGCGGGTATAGGGGTGCCTCTTAGGGATTTCTCGGGAAGAGTGGCTGCAGCTTTGGGAGCGGCTTTCTTGGAGTTTCAACTCAGGGATGGAGGCCGGGAAAAGGCTGTGCAGGAACTTCTCCGGGCCGCCCGAGAGATATCCAAGGGGATGGGTTACGTGTCTTCCCAGTGAGGGGTGTGGAAGAGCTCCAGGAAAGTGAGGATTCAAGCGGTGCTTGAGCAGGCTTTGTGGCCATCGAGGCGGCCTCTTGCAAACCCTAGCCCGCATTATTCACGATCAGTGGACAATACGGGCTATCTTTATGATATATTTGGACAAACTGGTCTATACTCAAAAGCACCCTGCCTTTCGGTTTCAGCTTTGGTCGTGCTTTGAGTCGGAACATCCCGAAGTGTACCGGGGGTTTGGGGGCGTAGCCCCCAAAGTTACGGGCTTTGGAGAATAATCCGGGCTAATTTAGACGGTCTTGACAGGGCCCTGATCCTGATATAGCTAGTAAAGCGTTTCCCCGGATTCCTAATCTGCACTTATAAAAGGAACAGAGCCGTGTCCTTTTTTCTCAACTGCAAGCTGATTATGGGAGCAGAAAGGGGGTGATAGTGGGATTCAGCTTGGTTAGGCGTAGGAACCCTTACATTCCAACAGAGAAGTCTTGATTCCTGCCAAGGAGGCGAGCCATGAAAAGGAAGGTGATCCTTGGGGTTGTGTGTGCGATGCTCTCATGGGCTTGGCTTGAGACCCCGGTGATCTGGGCCCAGGCCAAACCCATAGAACTCACCTACTCCATCTTCTTCCCCGCTCCTCACAAAAACACGGTTTTGGCCACACAGTGGGCCGAAGAGATCAACAAGAGAACCAACGGAAGGGTCAAGATAACCATGTTCCCGGGAGGCACCCTGACCCCGGCCGACAAGTGCTATGACGGGGTGGTGAAGGGGCTTTCGGACATTGGCATGTCGGTCGTCTCATACACCAGGGGACGATTTCCACTCACCGAGGTCATAGACTTACCCCTGGGTTATAAAAACGGCCTGGCAGCCACAAAACTGGTAAACGCTTATTACAAGAAGTTCAAGCCCAAGGAGTTCGAGGACACCAAGGTGATGTACCTGCATGCCCACGGCCCTGGGATCCTCCACACCAAAAAACCCGTGCAAAAGCTTGAGGACCTCAAAGGCATGAAGATCCGTTCCACAGGGACAGTAGCCAAGATCGTGGCCGCCCTGGGCGCAACGCCCGTGGCCATGCCCATGCCCGAGACCTACGATGCTTTGCAAAAGGGTATAGCCGAAGGGGTGATGTGTCCGGTGGAAGCCCTGGAGGGCTGGAAACTTGGGGAAGTGATAAAGTCCACTACCCTAAACTACGGCTCCGCGTACACCATTGCCTTCTTCGTAGTCATGAACAAGGAAAGGTGGAATTCCCTGCCGCCCGACATCCAGAAGATCATCGAGCAGGTCAACGAGGAGTGGATAGAGAAGACAGGCAAGAGTTGGGACGAGATAGACACATCAGGCATGCAGTTCACCAAGAAGCTGGGGAACCAGGTGATCCAGCTTTCCAAGGAAGAGGATGAGAGGTGGGTCAAGGCCGTAAAACCTGTCTTTGACGACTACGTCAAGGCCATGAAAGAAAAAGGGCTTCCGGGCGAGGAGGCGTTGAAATTCTGTCTGGAGGAGCTAAAGAAACTCCAGTGAACCAGGCCTGGGGCCTCTTTACGGCCCGAGCCGCAAGGAGGCCCCCCTGTAAAGGAAATTGCCTAGGATTTTGGAAACGGAGAAGGATCATGGGAGGATTTCCCAAGACGGTTAAGAATCTCAGCCGCTTCACAAATCTTTTGGCCGGAGTGAGCCTCAGTTTCATCATGTTTTTAACGGTCTTGGACGTGATCCTTCGTTTTTTCAGGAAACCCATAGTGGGCACGTATGAACTGGTTGGGTTTGCAGGGGCCGTGGTCATAGGCTTTGCCCTACCCCTGACTTCCTGGGACCGTGCGCAGATCTATGTGGACTTCTTCCTGGAGAAGCTCCCCAAGACCGGACGCAGCCTCATGCACCTTTTTACAAGGGGCCTCTCCATAGCCCTTTTTGCAGCCCTGGGCTGGAATCTCATACGCATCGCCATGGATTATCAACGCACCGGGGAAGTTTCCTCCACTTTGCAACTTCCCTTCTACCCTGTGGCCTACGGCCTGGGGGTGGTCTGTTTCCTGCAATGTCTGGTCTTGGTTTGTCACGTGCTCAATGTGCTCGGGGGAAAATATGAGTGATGTGACCATAGGTGTGCTGGGCCTTGCAACCGTTCTCTTTCTCTTTCTAACGGGCATTGAGCTGGGCTTTGCCATGGCTTTGGTGGGGGTTGTGGGGTTTGCCTGCATAAGGTCCACCAGTGCGGCCCTCAATCTCTTGGCCAAGGATGTGTTCGATGTTTTCTCATCATATGGTTTCACCGTGATTCCTCTTTTCGTGCTCATGGGGCAAATAGCCTTCAACGCAGGCATAGCCAAGCGTCTGTACGATGCTGCGTATAGGTTTGTGGGGCACATACCAGGTGGGCTTGCCATGGCCACTGTAGTTGGAGCCACTGTGTTCAAAGCCATCTGCGGTTCTTCCCCTGCCACTGCAGCCACATTTGCCAGCGTGGCCGTTCCTGAAATGGACAGGTACAACTACGACCGGAAGCTTTCCACTGGCATAGTGGCCACAGTGGGAACCTTGGGCATTCTTATCCCGCCGAGTGTGACCTTGATCGTCTTCGGGATCATCACCGAGCAATCCATAGGAAAGCTCTTTTTGGCTGGGATCTTGCCGGGGCTGATCGTGGCCTTTTTCTTTTTGGTCATAATCTTCGGATGGTGTCGTATTAATCCCAGACTGGGCCCCCCCGGCGAACGTTCCACTTGGAGACAAAGGGCAGCGGCAATTCCCGAGGTGGCCTGGATCGTGGGCATTTTCCTCTTGGTAATTGGCGGTTTGATGAAAGGCTTTTTCACTCCTACTGAGGCAGGCAGCGTAGGCTCCTTCGCGGTTCTACTTTACGCCTTGGTACGAAGGGACATGGGCTTCAAAGGATTTCTGAAATCAGTGACCGAGTCTTTGAGGACAGCCTGCATGGTGCTGGTCTTGATAGCCGGCTCCACCATCCTGGGGCATTTCCTGGCTGTGACCCGCATCCCCATGCATGCCGCGGACTGGATAGTGGCTCTCCCCCTTCATCCCAATGTGGTAATGGTGTTAATCGGCTTGATCTACCTTCTGGGGGGGTCCTTCATAGATGATCTGGCCTTCATGGTCTTGGCCACACCCATCTTTTACCCGGTCATAGTGAAGCTGGGCTATGATCCCATATGGTTCGGGATGATCATAGCCATAACGGTCATGATAGGTGTGGTAATCCCACCTGTGGCCATAAACGTGTTTGTGGTAAAGGCCATAACAAAAGCGCCTTTTGGTGTTATTTACAGCGGGGTGCTGCCTTTTCTCCTAAGCTTGCTGGTCTGCGCCGCGCTGCTGTTTGCCTTTCCCCAGATCGCTCTTTTTCTCCCCGCTGCTTTCATGGGCTAACCCGCATTATTCAAGATGAGAGGATACTGCGGGCTGTCTTCATGAAATGCTGGAATAAAACGTTCAATGCCAAAAAACACCCTGATTCCCGGGTTCAGATTTGGCCCTGGTTGGAGTCCGGACACGCCAAGGCAAACCGGGTCTTGGGGGCTATCTTTATGACATATTTTGACAAACTGGTCTATACTCAAAAGCACCCTGCCTTTCGGTTTCAGCTTTTGTCCTGCTTTGAGTCAGAACATCCGGAAGTGTACCGGGGGCTTGGGGGCGCAGCCCCCAAAGTTACGGGCTTTGGATAATAATCCGGGCCAAGAAGAGAGCGAAGCACGGCGAGGTTTCTTTTGTCCTGCCTTAGATCCTTTCCTTTGGGGGTCTCGATTATCATGGGGTGATTCTGAAATCTGGGATCCCCAAGGAGGTTCTTGAACCCCCTTAGGCCTATGTTCCCCCTGCCTATGTGGGTGTGCCTGTCGACCCTTGAGCCAAGCTGCGTCTTGGAATCGTTTAGGTGGAACCAGGCTATGCGCTCAAGCCCGACTTCTCTTTGGAAAGCTTCCATCGTAAGAGCATAGCCGGTCTCCTCCCTGAGATCCCAGCCCGAGGCAAACACGTGGCAAGTGTCAAAGCAAACCCCCAGTCTGGATCCGTATCTGGATCGATCCAGGATCCAACCTATTTCATGAAAACCGGCCCCAAGGGAAGTGCCCTGCCCGGAAGTGGTCTCAATAAGCACCCGCAGCCCCTCGGTGGCGGATTCCTCCAGGGCTGCATCCAACCCCTCCACAAAACGTCTCAAGCCAGCCTGCACCCCGGCCCCCACGTGGGCTCCTGGATGGGCCACCAGAAATGGAATCCCAAGGGCCTCTGCCATCATGAGTTCCCAAGCAAAGCTCTTAACCGACCTTTCCCAAAGGGAAGGCTCAGGGGAGGCCAAATTGATCAGGTAGCTGTCGTGGGCCGCCAGTGGTATTCGACCGGCCCGCTCCCATGCCTTGCCAAACTCCCTCACACTCTCCTGTGTCAGGACCGGCAGGGCCCATCTCCTTTGGTTGAAAAGGAAGATCTGCAGAGCCTCCCCCTTGAGCTTTTCCAGGCGTTGGAAAGCCTTGGGAAGCCCTCCGGAAATAGACATATGTGCTCCTAAAAGGGGCAACTTCTCGGTCAGAGCATGCGGCTTAGGGCCTTGCGCAACAAATGTCTCACTTCACGGCCGAGGCCTTGTGAAGAGAGTCTATTACGGTTTTCAAGAGCAAGAACAAATAGCCGAACTCCTGCTCTGAAAGCTCTATGGGATCCTCCTCGTTTTGGGAGGCCTCCAACAAAGCCTCCACCACATATCTCAAAACATAGGGCTGGTCCCAGAGGCCCGGGTCCATCAACCTCTCCAGCAAGGGATCATTAATCCCAGCCAGTTTTTCCAGGAAATCCTGATTGGCCTCAAAGTTCTCCAGAATCTCCTCGGCCATCACCTCCTGGATCCCTTCCCCATAAGCCTTCTCAAACATTCGGACCACCACGAAGAAGAGGTAAAAAGCCAGCTCCGAAGCTCCCTGGCTCAACTCTTCTGTGAGTTCCATCAGGAATTGCATTAGTTCAGGCTGTCTTTTCCAGACCCCCTGGACCTGGTTCTGAGCCTCCTCAGGGGGGAGTTGGACCACCTCCAGCCAGGTCTCTTCCACCATGGACTCTGATATGGACTCCATGAGCTTCTCCTTTCTGATACCTGGGATTCCGCCCTTTTTTGGGACACCTGTTCGCAAGTCCCTTACTTTTTAAAGCCTACCAGCTCCACTTTCCTCCAGGCCCCCAACTCCTCCATGGCCTGTGCAGGGGGAAGCCCGCTTAAAGACATCCATCGGGCCCGGTAAAAGCCTGTTACTGCAAGCTCGGTGCTCAGGGCCCCCTCCACCGGAGGCCCTTGCAAGCCCAGGGCCTCCCAAGGGAGGGAAAGCTCCACCACTATCCTGGGTTGGTCTGATCCAAAATACCTGGCAAGAGCACCTGGCACCGGGCTGCACCCAGGCAGCTCATCCCATCTGCACAACCGCAGGTTCATCTTGTAGGTGTCTTTCCCTACATCCTCCTCCCTGGAGGGCGGCACAAGGAACATCCTAAACCTGCGCACCGAAGAGCCCGCCTTAAGACCCCAGTCCACCCTGAAAGCCTCCCCAAGGGGAAACTCACCTTGGAAAGCCAAGAGCTCGGGGTCTTGGTAATCCATAGCTATCATGGCCAGGTGCAAGGCCCCATGGTCCCAGGCCATGTAAAACTCCCCGAAAGGGATCTCCCCGGGCGGGCTCTTCAGCCTGGGAAGAAGACTCTGCGGCTTGGGCCAATCCCCCAGGTGGTTATCCGAGGAATCTATGCGGGCCTTGGGAATCCTTATGGGCCCCGATGGGTACCTGCTAAGGGTCAAACCCGATCGGGCATGAATCTCTCTTAAGGTTGGGTTAACCTTCCTAAACTCCTCCACCAGTTCCTCGTAAGGCCTGTCATCCACATCCACCAGGCCGAAGTTGTAATCCTCCCCGTCCAGACGGCCTCCTTTGGGATGATCCCAGTACTGGAACCAGTGAATGCCAACTACTTGAGGCTGCTTAGCAAAAGCCTTGGCAGCTTCTTTGGCCCCGGCTGCCCTCTCTTTTTGAGTCCCTACGGTCATCAAGTGACCCAGGTTACGATTCCCGGTTCGGTTCTCCTTGGAGGCGAAGAACCACTCAGATATCAGGACCGGGCGGGATGGGGCCAGCTCCATTAGCCCCTCAAAAAAGTAAGAAGCCAGCCAACCTTCGGGGCTGTCCACATTGTAATTTGTTGAAATTACATCTACATAAGGGACCATGGCCCGCACCGCGTAAGGATCGTAGTAGATGGGCAGCCTGTCTCCCAGGACTAAAGCCTCTGGATCCGCCTCTTTTAGAGCCTCCCATACCAGTCGATAGTAGTGGGAGGAGATTATCCCGGTCCAGCGCCTGACCACCTGAATCCCCTCCCCCCCAGGCCTCAGAAGCACGTCTGTGCCTGCAGTCTTTGCCAATTCCTCGAAAGAGCGCACCCCAAAAGGGACCTGGAAGTCTTTGAGAAAGCGGCTCCAGTCCCCTTGGTAATGTTCCTTGAGGAATTCCACCAGCCTTCTTTTGGTGTGATTGGATGGAGGCTTCTGAATGTAATACACAAATAAAGGCCCGTTCCACCAGCCCACCTCGTTGTCCGAGAAATATCCTATGCGAAAAGGACTTCCTCTATAGGGTGCCGTGAGCTCTTTGGCCAGTTGTTTCATGCGATCTGCCGTGGAGGGCTCAAAGGGGTCGAACCAATGGAATCTGGAGAGTCTTCCCAGGTCCAACTCCGGTGTGGAGGGAAGCCTCAGCTCCTTGGGGTGCAAAGACCACCCCCCGGCTGTGTTGAAGCCCCACTCTCTGAGCCTAACTCTGGTGGCCAGAAGCCACATCTCGAAACTCGGATAATAAGAGGCCCAGCTGTACCAGGTCCTACCCCTGAAGTGACGATCCTCGGAGCCGCCTGTGACCACGTTGACCCCCACGGAGAAAAACCGCTTCCCCTGGGGTGTCACAAACCACCAGACACCTTGCTCCTTCGCAGTACTCCACCCGGAGGCTGGAGCCCCTACCTGATCCGGCCCGCCGGCAGCAGGCAGGCTTCCTGTCGGCAGGGCCCAGAGGATAGTAATCAAAAACACCAGGACCATCCCCCTGGCTTTGACTCTAAAGCCGGCCCCAGGGGGCCAGGGAAAAAACCTAAGCAACTCAACCCTCCCACGGCCCACCAAACGAAGGATGAACCTCTCAGCGCCATGTAGCCTTTTGCCTATAAAGCCCTGCTCAGCGCCTTCGCTCTTGGGCGGCCTGGGCGCCTAAGACTTTTCGGAAGTGGTACCCGTAAATGGTGGCTGCTACGGCCTCAGGGAAGGCCTTTCTGTACCTGAGAAAAGCCTTGGTGATAAGTCTCCAGTAGTGACGCCTTTCTTTCTCCAGAAGGCCCAACACCAGGAGGGATCTCAGGAAAGCCTTGAGGTCACGCAGATGGACTCTTCTGCCCTTGGAGGAGGGCTTGTACTCCTTGAGAAAGGTGAGAACCCTGTCGTAGTAGTTCCGCGGGGAGTAGATAGTGTCTATGATCTTGCGGTAGCCTTCCAAGAGGGCCTTGGTGTCCATTTTGGGTATGAAGTTGAGCCTTCCGTCCGTGTGGTTCCCGGAGGGGCTCATGAGGAGTCTGCCCTGCTCCTTTAGCTTTTGATAGAGCTTGGTGCCGGGGACCGCCTGCAGCACCCCAACCATGGCTGTGACCACCCCGATCCGGTGGATGAACTGGATCTGCTGCTCGAAGATGTTGGGGGGGTCGCTGTCGAATCCTACTATGAACCCCCCCAAGACCTCTATCCCGGCCCGTTGAATCTTCTTGACCGAAGCCACCAGATCCCTCTGGGTGTTTTGCAGCTTGTTGCACTCGCTTAGGCTTCCCTCATTGGGAGTCTCCAGGCCCAAAAAGACTTGGGAGAAGTTGGCCTGGGCCATCATGCTGAGCAGCTCATCGTCATCGGCCAAGTTCAAGGAAGCCTCTGTGATGAAATTGAAGGGGTACCTTCTCTTTCGGTTCCAATCTATGACCTTGGGAAGTAGTTGCTTGACCTTGTTCTTGTGACCGATGAAGTTGTCATCCACTATAAAGACCGCTCCACGCCAGCCCCTTTTGTACAGGGCGTCCAGCTCTCTCAGCATCTGCTCTTCGTCCTTGGTGCGCGGAACCCTCCCGTTCATGATTATTATGTCGCAGAAGTCGCAATTAAAAGGGCAGCCCCTTGAATACTGGACCGGCATGGTGGCGTAGTGTTTGAAAGTTATCAAATCCCAGGAAGGAAGCGGGGTTCGGCTGAGATCCGGTCTCTCATCCGAACTGTACACTCTCTTGAGCTTGCCGGCCTCCAGGTCCTTCAGAAACATGGGGAAAGTCACCTCGGCTTCCCCCAACACAAGATGATCCACATCCGAGAACTCTCCCTCGTGGGAGACCATGAAAAGAGGCCCCCCGGCCACCACGGGCACACCTTTTGAATGGCAGAAATCCACAACCTCCCGCACGCTTTCCTGCTGAACCAGCATTGCACTTAGGAAGACATAATCCACCCCCTCCAGGTCCTCGTCCTGGAGCTTCCTCACGTTCAGGTCCACCAGTTTCTTTTCCCAGGTTTCCGGCATGAGAGAAGCCACTGTGAGCAGGCCCAAGGGAGGAAAGGCGGCCTTGCGGGAGATGAATTTCAGGGCATAGCGGAAGCTCCAGAAGGTGTCCGGGTATTTGGGGTAAACTAAGAGAACTCTCATGGCGGCTTTCTCCTGCCTACAGGGTTGTCTCCATCCAAGAAATCTGTTTGAAAAGAGCTCTTCCTGCTTCGAGACTGGCTTTAGACTAATCCATAAGCCTTCAGCCGTAAAGTGTCAAAAAAAGGGCCCCCTTCAGGGGGAGCCTTATTTTTCTGCTTTACCCCCCATCAAGCTCATTATTTCTTCCCTGAAGGGCATGGCATCCTGGGCACCCTTTACAGTGGCTGCCAAAGCCCCGGCAGCAGCGCCAAAGCGGACCGCTTCCTCAAGGCCCCTCCCCTCTGCCAAGGCACAGGCTAAGGCCCCGTTGAAAGCATCCCCGCAGCCTGTTGTGTCCACCGCCCTCACCCTGTAGGAAGGCATACAACAAGGCTCTCCATTTTTGAGGTAAAAGACACCCTGCTTCCCCAGAGTCAGGATTACCTGGGAGGGCCCCATTTCAGAAAGCCTTCGGGCTGCTTCCTGCACATTCTCGCAGTTGGTAATGGATTTGGCCTCCCCCTCGTTGGGGGTTATCACATCCACCAGCCCCAAAGTTTTTTCAGGCAAAGGACTCACGGGTGCCGGATTGAGCAGAGTCTTCATTCCTTTTTCTCTCCCCAGGCTCAAAGCCGCCTCAACAGCCTCAAGGGGAACCTCCAACTGACACAGCAAAAGCTCACCCCAGTCGAACAGATCCGCACAAGACTTCACCTCTTCCTGGCTCAAGGTGCGGTTGGCCCCCGGTGCCACGCCTATTAGATTCTTCCCCTCCTGGTCCACCAGAATCAAGGCTGTGCCTGTTGGAGCACTCTCGTCAAAAAGGAGGTACCGGCCAGGCAGGCCCAGACCCTCCAGGTGATCCCTGAGCTGCTCGCCCATGGGATCCTTGCCCAGCTTGGCCAAGAACCTCACCTCGGCCCCGGCCCTCAGGGCTGCCACTGCCTGGTTGGCACCCTTGCCCCCGAAACACCTGTAGAACTCCCCGCCTGAGACCGTCTCTCCGGCTCTGGGAAGCCGGGGAAGCCTCACTGTGAAGTCCACATTGGCAGAACCTATTACCACCACCCTGGGCATATCCTCTCCTTGAAGAGCCTCAGGAACCCTCTGGAGTCCACCTCCAGTGCCACCTGCACATTGGGGGCTTTCTTGAACTGTTCTTTGATAGGTCTTCTGTCCGCCACGGTCATTCCGCAAGTTATCCTTCCACGGGTTTCCACCTCCACATGCATGGAGACAGTCCCCACCAGCTCGGGCTGAATGGCCACCCCCACTGCCAGAGGATCGTGGAGGGCCATGGATGAGATCCCTTCCCTTTGCTCCATGAACTCAAGGGCCTTTTGAGTCGAATCCTTCAAGAACCTCACCACAGGGCCCTCGCCTTCCTGGGGAAGTCTTGCCAAGTCCTGCCGAGCAAGCCTCACTTGTCTTGTCACATCCAGGCCCACCATTATCAAGGCAAGCCCCGAGGACAAGACTCTTTGGGCGGCCTCTGGGTCAGCGTACATGTTGAACTCCGCTGCCGGGGTCACATTGCCCGGGCTGCTCACAGCGCCCCCCATGATTATCGCCCCCCTTAGTCTTCTTGCTTTTTCAGGGGATTTCTTCAGAAGGGCTGCCAGGTTGGTCAAAGGCCCCAGAGTCACCAAAAGAAGTTCCTCTGGATACCTGTCCAGAAGGTCTGTCATGACCTCTGTTGCCCCGGGCAGATCCCCGGGTACATGCACCTCTTGGTAAACCGGGGAGCCGTCCGGCTTCTGGAACCTGTCCAATTCCCCCAGCCCATCCTTTCCATGGACCGATCTGGCCCTCAGGGCTCCCTTTCTGGCCGGAGGAGAACTCCCTCTGGCTAGGACCGGCCTGGGGACCGGGTTCAATAGCTGCAGCACCCTGAGAGCGTTTCTGGTGGTTTGCTCCAGTCTCACGTTGCCACCCACAGTGGTGATTGCTTCCACACGCAACTCAGGGGATCTGAGGGCCAGGATCAGGGCCAGGGCATCGTCCACCCCAGGATCCGTATCTATGATAAGGCGCTGACTCATGGGCTTTGACTTTCCAGACAGAATCAGGCTTAGTTGATCACAGGGGCAATGGCTTACAATCAGGCACGAAGTCCTTTATAGATCCGGGGCCTTGATCCGTCAACAGTTGGATGAGGGTTTCTAAGCCCAGGGGCTTCTTGACACGGGCCTCGGGGGAAACCAAAATCCATGCATTTCAAGTGAAGAGGCTTGAACATGAGGAGTGTGGTTTCCAAGTTGCCTCTGGAAGGCTTGGCTGAGCTTGCGAGGGCCATAGCCCGGGGGGAACTGCACCCGGCCCATTACATGGAGCTTCTGCAGCGGAGATTCACCGCTTTAGAGCCCTTGGTGGAAGCCTTCGTTCCTCAGGAAGAAGAACCCTGGAGCAGGATGGCGTTGGAGCTCAGAGCACTGGAGAGACGCTTCCCCCAACCGGGGGTTAGACCTCCGCTTTACGGGGTCCCAGTGGGGATCAAGGATGTCATCCACGTGGAGGGTTTTCCCACCAGGTGTGGAAGTCTTGTGCCGCCGGGGTTTCTGAAAGGAGAGGAGGGGCTTTTGGTGCGCAGGTTGCGTGAGCTGGGAGCCATACCAATGGGCAAGACCCACACGGCCGAATTCGCGTACCTGGCCCCAGCCCCGACCCGCAACCCTTATGACCTGGATAGGACACCGGGGGGCTCCAGCAGCGGCTCTGCCGCTGCGGTGGCCGCAGGGCTTTGCCCCTTGGCCCTGGGCACCCAGACGGTGGGCTCCACCCTTCGCCCGGCAGCCTATTGCGGGGTGGTGGGGTTCAAGCCCAGCTTCGGTCGGCTCCCCACCCAGGGCATGATTCCCCTGTCCCCCTCCCTGGATCACATGGGGCTCTTTACCCGAGACCTGGAAGGCATGTTTTTGGCGGCTTCACTCCTGCTGGCCCACTGGCAGGAGCCAAAGCCCATTGACAAGGCAGTTCTTGCGGTTCCTGAGGGTCCCTATCTCCAAAGGGCCGGCCAGGAATCCCTGTCTCATTTCCGGGAGGCAGTACGTAAATTGGAGGCAGCCGGCCTAAGGGTTGTTCCAGTCAGGATCATGGAGAACTTTGAGGAGATAGCTCACCGCCACAGCCGCCTTATGGCCGCTGAGGCGGCCATGGTCCACAGCGGCTGGTTCAAAGAGTTCAAGCACCTGTATAGAGCCGAGACCAGGGCTCTCATAGAGAGGGGCATGACAGTGGCCCCAAGCGAACTGGAAGAATACAGAGAGAGCCGCCTTAGGCTTCGCGAGGCGCTATGCCAGATCATGGAGGAGCTGGGGCTCAGTTTTTGGATCGCCCCGGCCACCGTTGGGCCGGCCCCTTTGGGCCTAAGGAGCACTGGGGAATCCATAATGAACCTGCCCTGGACCCATGCAGGGCTTCCGGCCTTGGCTCTTCCGGCGGGCTTTACGGCTCGAGGCCTCCCCATGGGTTTGCAGCTGATTGCAGGCTGGAGGAGAGACGAGGAGTTACTCTGTTTTGCAGGCCTTGTTGCCCAGGCCTTGGGCAAGGCTACGGGCTAGGATGCCCTTGGGGCTCCTGCTGCCCCGGGCTCCAGGTATATGACCTCGCTTGCATCCTCATAGGCCAGGATTTCCGCGTAACGGCCCCAATCCACTGCAGTGTCGAGCTGTCGGTAGGCTTCTTCCTCCGGGAATTCCAGCTCCAAGGCCGTCTGCACCACCTCCCACTTGAGCTGGTGCTTCTCTGCCTTCCTGAGCATGGTGAGGAGCCACCTGAAGATGGGAAGCCTCCTGATGCGGGTGGCAAAGATCTCCTTTCGGGCCAGGATGCTGGCCTCGGCGAAGGTCTCTCCTAGGGCTGTGAGGGTAATATCCCCCTGGGCTACAGTGGCGAATCCCAGGAGCTCTGCTGCCTCGGTGAGGCTCAGGAGCTGGTCTGAGTTCACCTTTAGGTCCTGGGCCAATTGGTACAAGTCCGCCCTGTTCCCGGGCAAATCGCTTAGATGCTCCAGGAGGCCCGTCAGGTCGTTTATGGTGATGTGGGGAAGCGCCCTTGTGCGGCCTGGCTCACCAGGGGCTGTGCCCAGCTCCAGGTGCTCCGGCTGTGTCTGACCCGCCAAGATGGAGTAGATCCTGTCCACTATCTCCAGAAACCTGGGCTCTTTTTTCGCCCTAGGCTGAGCCAGGGGGATAGAGATGTCGGTGATGACCCTGCCCGGGCTTTTCTCCATGAGGATCACCCGGCCTGCCATGAACACGGCTTCCTCTATGTCGTGGGTCACCATGAGCATAGCCCTGGTGGGAATGTTCCCGCTTAACCAAAGCTCCAGCAGTTCACCCCGCAAGGCGTCAGCCGAGAGCACATCCAAGCTGGAGAAAGGTTCATCCAGGCACAAGAGTTCCGGTTCCACGGCCATGGCCCTGGCAAAGCCCACTTTTTGGCGCATTCCTGCCGAAAGCTCCCTGGGGTAAGCTGTCTCGAACCCGTCGAGGCCCACCCTGTCCAAAAGATCCAATGCCCGGGCCGCCCTAAGTTTGGCGGGCACCCCCCTGGCCTGGAGGGCCACCTCCACGTTCTCCTGAACCGTCAGCCATGGGAACAGGGCAAAGGTTTGAAAGACTATGGAAGCATAAGGGTTGACTCCTTGCAGAGGCTTGCCCCGGTAGAGGACCCTGCCTGCAGTAGGTTTTTGGAGTCCAGCGATTATCCTGAGTAAGGTGCTTTTGCCGCAGCCTGATGGACCCAGCAGGGCCACGAACTCCCCGTCGTTTACTGCAAAGCTGACGTCCTCTACTGCGGTGAAGGCCCTGGGGCCGGTTCCGTAAACCTGCTTGATATTTTGAAGATCCAGAAGCACACCGTTGCCGGCCATGGCTCACTCCAATCTATAGAGTTCCTCTGCGCGTTGATAAAGGCGTCTCCACACAAGCCGGTTGATAAGCACCACAAGAGTGACCATGGAAAGGGTCCCTGCCAGCAACAAGGAGTAATCGGCCTCTGCAGTGGCATGTGCTATCAGGGAGCCTATTCCCGGGGTGTGGCGCGTCTCGCCCCCGAAATGCACGTACTCGGCCACAATGCTGGCGTTCCATGCCCCTCCGCTGGCCACCATGGCCCCTGTGATAATGTAAGGGAAAAGGGTCGGAAGTATGAGCCTTCGCCACCGACCAACAAGCCCCAGGTGAAGAAGGGTTGTGGTGTATTTCAGATCCTGGGGAATGGCCATGGCTCCTGCAATCACGTTGAAAAGTAAATACCACTGAGTGCCCATAAGCATGAGGAGCACAGCGGCCATGTCCATTCCTCCAGGCAGCCTGTACAGAACCAGCACAACCACTGGGAAGAGAGCTGTGGCCGGCACCGAGGCCGCTATCTGGACCAGCGGCTGCAGGAAGGCGGCCAGTCTGGGATTAGTCCCTATGGCTACCCCCACAGGTAGGGTCCAAGCCAGGGCAATGGCCAAGGCAGCCATGACCCTGAGAAGCGTGGTACCCAAGCTTACACCTATTTCGGTCCACTGTAGGATACTCAGGCCCGCCATCATATGGCCGGCCCGAAACACCCCCAGCAGAATCACGGCTGAGGCCAACGTCCACAACAGCATCTGAAACCTGCTGGCTTTGCTCCTTTCCCCTTGCTGCTCATCCTTGTATGGGAAGAATCTACTGAGGATTTCGTCAATCCCACCCAGCCAAGGTCCCCAGAATTTCTCCACCAGCCATCGGGCCAAAGCAGACTGCTTCAGGGCATCGTAGCACCAAGAGCCCGGAGGGGACTCCGCCTCCACCATCTCTACCTTGAACCTGTCTGCCCAGGCCAAAAGAGGCCGCCACACTATTTGATCCAATGCCACTATCACTAGGATGAGAGTGCCCATGCCCCAGAAGATCGCCTCCACGTCCCCCCTCTGGGCAGCCTCCTGGAGGTAGGCCCCAAGCCCTGGGAGCCTGAAGTCCATCTCACCCAGGGAGAAGATCTCCGCAGCCATGAGGAAGAACCAACCTCCTGACCAACTCATAACGCTGTTCCAGATAAGGCTTAGGGCTGCAAAGGGAAGCTCCAATTTCCGGAATCTCATCCAAGGTGACATGCGAAGAACCTTGCCCGCCTCTTTCAGTTCCCTGGGGATTGTGAGAAGGGACTGGTACCAGGCAAAGGTCAGGTTCCAGGCCTGGCTGGTGAAGATTAGCACTATGGAGGCCAACTCCGCTGCCACACCAGCCGGGAAGACAGCCCTGAAACTCAAAAGCACAACCGGTAGAAAAGAAAGCAGGGGGATGCTTTGAAGGATATCCAAAAGAGGAATCATTACCTTCTCGGCACCCCTTCTTCTGGCTGCAATATAACCATAAACCAGGGAGAAGATCATGGAGAGGAGGTAAGCTGCTGCCATGCGTCCTATGGAGAGGCAGGCATACCATGGAAGAGCCCAGGGGGAGAGGGAGATCTCCGGTCCTTGTATGCTCCTGGGGCTTCCAAGGGCCAAGCGCACCCCCACATAAGCCGTGACCATGATCCCCAGGAGAACAACCAGATCTCCCCAGCCGAAGGAGCGTTCTGTGGGCTGCCCTATCTGGAATAGCCTTGTGTCTTTTCCCACTTATTCCCCCGCACCTTAGAGCTCAGCCTTCCACTCGAACTTCTGCTCCCGAATCACACGCCCCCATTGTGCTACCTCGTGTTGGAAGCTCAAACGAAAGCCCTGTTTTTCATAGAGCCTCCTTGCCACATCCAGGCCCTCAAAGGTCCAGAGGAACACCCTGTGGTGCCCGGCTCTTGTGCAAAAGCTCATCCCCTCTTCTATCAACAGACTCCCTACTCCCCGGCCTTGGAACCGAGGATCCACTATGAACCAGCGAAGCCTCGCCCCTTCCTGCTTGCTTAAGTTTCCGTCTATGGCCATAAAGCCTGCAAACTCTCCCTCACACCTGGCTGCCCAGAAACCGTCCCTTCCCGGCACAAAGGCCGCCATGAACTCCGAAAGCTCCCTTGCCACCTGTATTTCAAAAGACAGATCAAGGCCCCAATGCTGGTAATAGTAACTGGCATGAAGCTCCACTACCTTTCCTATGAGACCCGGGAAGTACCCAGTAAGCACCACCTCGGCGGATTTCATTTCCCACACCCCTTAAGACTGCCTCATGGGAGGGCCTGGCTGGCCCGGCGGTATTCCTATTTGGTGGGCAGCAGGCCCGGGTTGAAAATATTTGGTGATGTTTCCCAGAGAATCGGCCCTTAAGGACAGGGCCATGGTAACACACCGGGCCTCTTGGGCCTACCCTGAAGGAGACGGTCTGGTGAGGGTCTCCTTGAGCAACAGGCTGGCGGCCAAGGCTGCCAGGCCGCATCCAAAGAGAACCAGAAAGGCTTCCTGGTAGCCTGCCAGCTGGAATGCTCCAGAGACTCTCCCGTGTTTCTCCAGTATGTGGCCCAGCACTGGCTGAAAAACAGCCCCCCCGGCAAAGGGGAAGAGGTTCACAAGGCCCGTGGAGGTGCCTGCTATCTGCACAGGAAAGAGCTCCTTGGCGGTGGTAAAGGCGATGACCACTATGGCGCTCGAGAAAACGCCCAGCCCAAGGCAAAGCCCGTAAAGGCCCCACAGGGGAATGGAACCCGTGGCAAAGGCCAGAATACCCGTCAGGCCCACCAAGGCGAGGCTGCAGATCACCAGCACGGGCTTTCTTCCCTTGATCCACCTATCCGATACATAGCTCAAAAACGGGCTCCCGAGGATCATGCCCACGGCCATCATGGAGAGAATGTGCCCGGCTTGGTCCCGGTTCAGCCCGTAAACGTGGGCAAGGTAAGGCCCGCCCCAAAGGCCCCCGAAGGAAAAGAAAACCCCGCAATCAAAGAAAAACCATGCCGCAACTGGCCAAAAGGGAGGGTGAGAGAGCACCTTCCTGACTCCCTCCCAAAGGGTTATGGGTGGAGTAAGGTCCTGCTTCCTCTCGGCCTCTACAGGGGAGCTCCAGCCGAACTCCGAAGGTTTGTCCCTGACCAGGGTCCAGACCAGTAAGGCCAGAAGAAGTGTCATCAAGCCCACGAAGCCAAAAGAGAGCCTCCAGCCCAGCCAGCCGCTCAATAGTGCCAGGGGAGTGGCTGCTGTGAGGGAGCCTATCCCGCCCATGGCCATCAAGATCCCTGTCATGGTAGCGAACTCCCTGACCAGGAACCACTCGGCCAGGATTTTAAGGGTGGGCACAAAGAGCATGGAGACCCCCAGGCCCACCAGGGCCCGCCCCAGCACGGCCGGCCCCACAGAGGGTGCGAGCCCTAGGATTATGGAGCCCACAAAGGCCACGCAAAAAAAGACCGTTATGGTCTTTCGCGGACCCCAGGAATCTGAAAGCAGTCCGGCAGGCATTTGCATCACCGCGTAAGGGTAGAAATAGGCTGAGGCCAGAAGCCCCAGAAGTTCCCCGCTGGTCTGCAGATCCCTCATCATGTCCACGGCCACCACTGCCGGACACAGGCGGTGGAAGTAGACCAGCACATACCCAAAGGCCAGAATCCAGAAGATCAGCCATCTGTAACGCAGCGCCTTGGCCAGGGATTCCTGGGGGCTCGCCATGGCTCACCTCTCCTGTGGGAAGGGCACCCTGGGTACCCGGTTCAAGTTGGGGTCAGACAGGGGCTTCGGCTACTGGGGGACCGCCCGCTTGTTCAGGATCCAGCCTAGGATCTCCTCTGTGCTGGAGAGATCCTCTACTGCCAGATCCGCTCCTGCACATCTTAGGGCTTCCAGGGAATATCGCCCTGTTGCAACCCCTATACAAGGGCTGCCGTGCACTTTGGCGCAGGCCACGTCCCTGGGGGTGTCACCTATGACCACACAATCCTGGAATTGGATCTGAATCCCCTCTTGAGCCCTTAGCCTCTCCACAGCCACCGGGAGAAGCTCATTTCTGTCCTCCCTGTCCCCGCCGAAGGCTCCCAGGGGGAAAAACTCGTTCAGACCGAAAGGGCCCAGCTTGAGGCGGGCTCCTTCTTCCAGGTTTCCGGTCAGGAGTCCCAGGTGGACTCCTTCCTGCTCTCTCAGCCTCGGCAGAAGCTCCTTCACGCCCGGCAGGAGGTGGCCTTTGCAGGAGGCCATCTCCCTTCTGAGGTGGTGTATGTAGCTCTTGGACACAGCCAGCACCAATCCCTCGTCTGAGACCAAGCCTCCCAGGTATAGGGCCTCCCTCACTATCTGCAGATCGGTCTTCCCGGCCATCTCCAGACCCTGGATGGTGCATGAATCCCCGCAGAGCTCACGCAGGGCAGAGGCCAGGGCCCTGGCTCCCGCCCCCTTGGCGTCTATGAGGGTTTGGTCTATGTCAAAAAGCACGAACTTAGGCATCCCCTGTCTTCCTCGCATCTGTGGGTCAGCACCCAGGATGTACAGCTTTGCGGCCACCAAGTCAAGCGCGCTTAGCACGCATTATTCACGATCAGTGGACAATGGGGGCTCTCTTAATGGCATGTTTGGACTAACCGGTCTATGCTCAAAAGCAACCTGATTTTGGTTTCCAGATTTGGCCCGGCTTTGAGTCGGAATATGTCACGGCCTGGCTCATGTCCGAGGGGAAACCTGCATCCTGGAGCCTCTGGCCCACTGTCTTCATGTTTGTGACCAGGGTGGCTGCGCTCCTTTACACCTCTTACAATCTGCTGGAGAAGGTCTTCAAGGGGGCGGTACAGTGGAAGGCAGGACAATGGCCCGCCAGCTTGGATAGGTCAAAGGGGCCAGGGATCCTCAACCCCACAGCGGGGCACCTCTTGGCCCGCCGCGCCTTTTGATAGTCGCGGGGTGGAGGGCGCTTTGTTTCTCTCAGATAAGGGAGCCTTCCATCCAGCCCAGCTTCAGGAGCTGGATCCTTGAAGGATCGCTTATCCCCAGCCCGTGGACGCGCTCGGCCACCTCTATATGATGAGGTGTCACATCCAGGGGCCTGTCCTCACCGAAGTGCTCTGTGCGTTTCGAGGCCAGCAGCCTGGCGCCCACCGAATCAGCCGCCACAGGGTCCAGGCTCAGTATCAGGCCGCAATAGGGCCAGGTGTATCTTCGGTCAAAGAAATGGGGGCCTCTCCCGTAGAACTGCGGGGTGATGGCGCAAAGCAGGTTCAGCCTGGTCTTGCCCTTGACCAGGGGCTCCTTCCAGACAGCCCCTAAATCGGCGCAGCCGTCAGGATGGTAGGCCGAGGGGTTGGGCACGAACATTATGTAGTTCTTGATGCAGCCCCCGATCCCTGCCCAGAAGTGTGTCCTCAAGGGCCTCACGTTCACCAGGGCCGTGGCCCTCTGGAACACAGGGTTGGATCTGACCCCCCTGTCGTCCACAGAGATCCTCTCAGGGCCCACCCCAAGACCCTTCAGCCTGGTTACTATGGCTTCTTCCAGCTCGCGTGGGGTGGGAAGGTAGTGCCAAACATTGCTCTTGATTCCCACCACATCTTGGGAACTGATCAGCTGAGCCCAGGCCTCATTGGGATCCCCCACACCCAGAAGCACTTTTACCCCTTCGTCCAGCATGGAGCCCAGGACCTTGGGGCGAATCCGGCCTTCGGAATCCAGCACTTGCGGGTCCCGAACCAGGACCACCCTGGCCCCTGGCCGGGCCGGGTCGGCCAGGGCGAGGCCCCCACCCAATGCCACGCCCAAACCCACTTGGCTGGTGGCTCGAAGAAAGTCCCTGCGCGTCACAAGGGGGCTCATCTCTTCCCAATTCTCCCCAAGACCATGTCCAGGATTTCGGCCAGATCTTCCTCACTCCTGGCTCCAAAGACCCCCACCCATATGTCCCCCTCTCTCACGGCCCCGGTCCATCGGCCGTCCTCTGTGCGCAGCCTGCCCTTTTGGCCTGCCTCAGCCATGTAAGCAGAGCGGAAGCTGGCCTCGGCGGCGCCAGCCTTCTCCTGGCTCGGGTATTGAACCATGACCAGGTGAACCCTTCCCCAGGGGCCTGAAAACAGGGCCAGAACACCCCCGGTCTCAGGACCAAGCAGCAGGATGTTCTTGTTGGCTATAAAGAAGCGCTGGTTCAGGCAGACGTGGTTTCTGAAAAAACGCACGCTTTTGGGCTCCAGGCCCTGAGATGGCTCAGGAAGTAGTGCCAGAAGCTGTGGGGGCCTTCCTTGCTCCTGGATTAGGGCTTCTAGGGCCTTGCCCAAGGCCAGGATTGAGGTCTCAGGAACTTCCTCCTCTCCGTACAGGTTGGCAAAGTAACGGCCCTTCCAGAATCTAAGGATTCCTCCCCCCATTTCCGAGCCCTGGCCCACACCCACCTCTTTGTCCTCTCTCTCAAAAGAAAAAATCCCAAAAGCATCCTCCGAGGAGGCCATCTCATAGAGTTCCACCACTATGCGGGGCCCCTCCCCCTTGCTGTACCTGGCCGTTTTCAAAGAACGGAAATTGTAAGCCAGGTAAAGCTCCGCTGCCCCGTCCATGTAATCGAAAAGCGTCTCAGGATTGTAGCTTTCCTCCTGGCCTTCCAGGCGCCACTGTCCCACCTGTTCCGGCAAGCCCGGCCCGGCCATGCCTCCCCCTTTCTGTTCGGCCCCCGCCTGGAGCAAGCCATGAGCTTGGAAACAGACCAAACCCAGGAATATCCACAAGAAGCTAAGAAAATCCCTCCCCGCGGGCAAGCTCATGGCCTCACTTCCCCATCTCCTGGGAGACCCTCCCGTAAAGGGCTTCCAGCTCCACCTCCAGATGATCCAGGGTCTCGGCGTGCGAGCTTCCGAGCCCTTTCTTTAGGATGCCCAGATTGGCCCTGGCTATCCAGAGCCCTCCCCTGGCGCAGGCATTGGCCATCTCTGCCGCCACCCCGGCGTCAGCCCTGGCCACCGGCGCACCCTGATGCACAAGCTCCATGGTTATTCGGAGAAGCTCCAGGCCTAAGCGGGCAAGGCTCAAGGGAGGCTCCATCAAGGCCTTGGCAGCTTCCTGGAGGACCTGCCTATCCCCTCCGGCCCCTGCCCTTGCAATGCTGAGCCTGGCTTGGAAAAGCCTCTCGCAGGCCTCCAGGTCTTGATCCATCAAAGCCAGGCACCTCTTCTGAAGCAACTCCAAGCGCACCCCCATGGCGTGGTATCTCTCAGCCTTGCCGTGTCCTTCCGCTTTCTTGGCACTCAGGGCCGCTACGAACCTGCCCAGGGATGAGGCCAGAGCCCCGGCAAGACCCACCACGCACCCTCCGGCGGGAACCGTTGGGGAGGTTCGGGCCACCTCTTCCAAAAAACCGCAAACGGTTGAATCGGCCAGGGCCATATCGCTTTTCTCTCCCGTGGAGTTCCCCCAAGACAAAGCCTCTTGTGACTCCCACAAACCAATATCTCCCAGCTTCTCGGCCATTGCAAGCCGCCCTGAAGATGGGTCCAAAATTGATACAGGTAGAAGCAAATTCTGTTGGCTTAAGGGGGCATGCCCTTTTTGTTCTTGAAAGACCTGTAATTGACAAACAGCACTCAGCCGCGATAAAGGGGGGATGCCAGAAGTGTAAGAGCCTCAAGCCTAAAAAGCCAAGAAAACAGCAAAGGAGGGCTGCCCGGAAATGAAGGTCAACAAAATAGACCACATATGCATAGCCGTGAGGGACCTGGATCAGGCCATGAGGAGTTGGGAGCCGCTTCTGGGAAAGTCGGGGCCTGACCAGCGGTACGTGCACGAGCCTGAGAAGATCCGAGTGGCCAGATATATCCTGGGCGGGGTGGGCCTGGAGCTAATGGAGTCGACAAGCCCCGATGGCCCTGTGGCCAGGTGGATAGAAGAGCACGGGGAAGGGCTCATGGTCCTGAGTCTCAATGTGCTAAACACAAGGCAGGCAGTGGAGGAGCTGGAGTCCAAGGGCTATGCCTTTGTGCCTGCTCCAGACGGCAAGAAAACCAGGCCTTTCCAAGACAGTGAATTCGCCTTCATTCACCCTGGAAGCCTAAACGGGGTGCTATTGGAGCTAATTGACTTCAAGTGGCCCGAGGGGGAGTCCCGGTGATTTGATATCCCCCCGGGGGTTCAAATTCTCTTTTCAGCCCAGATCCAAGAGCTTCTTGGGAGTGTGTTTGCTCATGAGCTGGAGCTCCTGAGGGTTGATGCCCTGTTCCATGAGCTTTTCCAGGAACTCGGCAAGCCCCTTCACAGGGCTGGGATTGCCGGCCTGACCCATGTCCGAGGAAAGAATAGTGCTTTGAGCTCCCACCTGTCTTATGCTCTGGGCTATTAGCCGAGGTTCCAGGCCGCAGCCCAGGGGGCTGCAAGAGAACCAGCATCGCTCGAAAAAAGCACCTTTGGAGACAAGCTTCTTTTGCTCCTCATCAGGGATCCAGGTTATATCCAGCTCAGGGTGTGTCACAACAATTCGCTTTAGCCCCTCCTGGTGGGCACAGTCCACAAGGGCCTTGACTTCCATTAGTCCCAGATGGCCTGTAGCCAAAACAGCATTTGCATCCCTAACCAGTCTCACTATCTCCACCACCTCAGGTAAGACCATTCCATGGGGACCAAGTATGCTCAATCCCCCTGCCTCTGACCCGAGTCTCCTGAGATGCTCAGCCCGCTGGGAATGCTCCAAGGCCTTCTGGTGGTTGGCAGCCGAAATCGTGGGCATCCAGATCAGCTTGGCCCCTAGGGATAGGGCCGCTCGGACAGCTTCGGGGTTAAGCCCGCCCACGGCCCTGTTCAAGACCAGGGATCCCAGGACCCTGATTCCTCCCACGGCCTTCTCCACCATGGCGGCCAAAGGGGCCGTGTTGTAGGCATGACTCTTGAGCACCAGGGCCGCCAACCCGGCCTCAGCAGCCTGCCTGGCTGCATCCAGGGCATCCAGGCTCCGCGGGACCGTATCCGGTGAACAGTGCACATGCATGTCCACGGCCCCTGAAAGAAGCTCCCTGATTCGATGCATTGATTCGGTGCCTGTCACCAAATGAGCATTAAGTACTCGAAATAATTAATGAGCCTATGGACTTTTTCAGCTCATCTCTGAAGACCAGCAGTTCAGATATGCTTGAGCTCAATGCTCCTCTTCCAAGAAGAGGGCCGTCTCCCGGAAAAGCTGGAGCCTGTTTTTCTCCAAGGCCACGGCGTGGGTGCCCTCCCCTATCACCACCATCCTTTTCACCTTGGGCTTGGTCAGCTTCTGGAACACCTCCTGGGCCATGTAAAGGGGTGTGTCCTGGTCCCATTCGGCCAGAATCACCAGGGTTGGAACTTTTATCTCCGAGGGCTCATAGTATGGTTTCCCAGACATCCAGTATTTCCTAAGATCCTCTATTATTCCGTTGGGGGCCCTGAGCACCGGGGGTTCCTGCTTGGCTCCCATGGGATCGGTAGCCAGGTTTGCCTCCCACCATTTCTCGAACCAGGCCTTGGGGGAGATCTCCTCCTGCCTGTCCTGCGGAATCCCTCTTAGCCCACGCTGCCTGGCCGAATCCGCCGTGACCGTCCTGTAGGCCCCAAGGGGTCCCTGACCCCCTATGGGTGGAGGCTCCTTGAGCAGCCACAGGGGGGCGTAAAGCACAAGCCGCCCCACCTTCTCGTTGTTTCTGGCCGTGTAGGCTCCCATAATGGTGGTCCCCCAGGACCAGCCCAAGAGATTTATCTTCTGAACCCCCCTTCTCTTAAGCAAGTGGTCCACCACACAGGAGACATCTTTGACGGCCGCATCGGTGTTTGCAAAGGGAGGGTTCTTGTCCGAAGGTTGATCCATCTCGGGCGGTCTGGTGGAGCGGCCGTAGCCCCTCACATCGGTTATGTAAACATCCCAACCCCTCTGTGCCATGAAATCCATCCAGGAAATTCCTCCCAGGGGAATGTCGAAGCCAGTCTCTGAGGGATATGTGGCCCCGTGGACAAAAAGCAAAATTCTCTCCTCGGTGAACTTGCTTTCCCCCTCCAGGTGCTTGTTTCTAACAAAAAGCTGTATGCCCGGATCACTCGAGGGAACCATGAACTCCTCGCTCACAATCTTGCGCATCTGGGGAATACCTGAGATGGGCAAGCCCCAAACCAAACCCAGGACTACAAGAACGGTAACAGCACGAAACCTCATCTCACACCTCCTTTGGATAAGGAACGTTTCACCCGGGAGCTCATTCCCCTATTATCTTGACAAGCACCCGCTTGCGCCGGCCTCCATCGAACTCCCCGTAAAATATCTGTTCCCAGGGGCCAAAATCCAATCTCCCGCCCGTAACAGCCACCACCACCTCCCGGCCCATTATCTGGCGCTTCAAATGGGCGTCACCATTGTCCTCGCCGGTGCGGTTATGCCTGTAGCGAGCCAGAGGCTCGTGGGGAGCCAGTTGTTCCAACCACTTTTCGAAATCCTCATGGAGGCCTGACTCGTCGTCGTTGATGAAAACAGATGCCGTTATGTGCATGGCGTTGACCAGGAGAAGCCCTTCCTTGATCCCGCTCTCCCTCAAACACTCCTCCACCTGGGAAGTGATATTCACAAATCCCCGGCGACCCGGGATATTAAACCAAAGCTCTTTCCGGTAGCTCTTCATAAGCCCTCCCAATTCCTTGAGCTTTCCTCCACCATCTTTCCCGTGAAATTGGTTTTCCCGGCCAAGCACTGATATCTCACACCATTGCAAAGATCACCCTAGTAACAAGGCTTGGAATTGTCAACTCAATTAAAGCCCATATTTGTAACCACCCAGAATGCCCGGATCCTATGGAAAGCTAGGATCTTAACTCAGATTATTCTCCAAAGCCTCCAACTTTGGAGGCTAGGCCCCCAAACCACCGGTACACTTCCACATATTCCGACTCAAACCAGGACCAAATGAAGATCAGGCTGCTTTGGAGTATGGACCGGTTTATCCAAATATGTCAATAAGATAGCCCCCATTATCCACTGATCGTGAATAATACTGATTAATGGTAAATATCCACAACCCGCACTACGCCCATAAGCCAATGTTTTTTCTCCCATTCCCAAAGTGGGACAAAAATGCAGGCTAGGGTTGACCGGGGCACCAGCGGACGGATAATGTGGAAATAGGAATAGCAAGGATCGGGAAAAGGAGCCGGGAATGAAAAGCGTGAACATGGATTCCTATGCAGGTACCCCCATAAGGGAAGAGGTTTTTCAGTCCATGCTCCCATTTTTCAAGGAGCATTTCGGAAACCCCTCCAGCATTCACCACCTGGGGGAAGAGCCTCTCAAGGCCGTCACAGAGGCCAGGGGCAAGGTAGCCAAACTCCTGGGAGCCGGGACCCCCGAGGAAGTGTACTTTACCTCCTGCGGCACAGAGGCCAACAACTGGGCTATCAAGGGCACTGTCTGGAAAAACAGGGACAAAGGCCAACACGTTGTGATCTCTTCGGTAGAGCATTTCTCAGTCCTTTATGTGGCCAACACTTTAGAGCGTTGGGGATTCCAGGTAACCAAAGTCCCGGTGGACAAAAATGGACAAGTGGATCCCGAGGATGTTCGAAAGGCCCTTCGCGAGGACACTATCCTGGTTTCCATAATGCACAGCACCCCTGAAGTGGGAACCCTTCAGCCCATAAAGGAGATAGCCCGAATCGTGAAGGAAGCGGGGGTGGTCTTTCACACTGATGCAGTGGGCTCTGTTGGCCGGGTTCCGGTCAATGTGGAAGAGCTGGGGGTGGATCTCCTGAGCTGCTCGGCGGATCAGTTTTATGGCCCAAGGGGTGTGGGGGCCTTGTACATGAGGCGGGGAACCCCCACCCAGAGGCTCTTGGACGGCGGGGCGCAAGAGGACGGCCGTAGAGGAGGCACCGAGAACGTGCCTGCCATAGTTGGGATGGGGGTTGCCGCCCAACTAGCCGTGGAAGAGATGCCTAGGAGAATGGCCCACTGCCGAAGCCTGGGAGAAAGGCTGAAAGAGGGCCTCTCGGAAAGAGTGGACCATCTCCACTGGAACGGGCATCCAACCCAGAGACTTCCTGGCTTCCAGAGCGTCTCAGTGGAATTCGTGGAAGGGGAGGCAATGTTGCTTTTCATGGACTCGGTGGGAATAGCCGTGGCAAGCGGCTCTGCCTGCACGTCCGTGTCCCTTAAAGCCTCCCATGTCCTAACATCCATGGGAATACCTCCTGATCTGGCCCAGGGTTCCTTGCTTTTCAGCATGGGGGAGCAGACTACCGGGGAGGACGTGGAGTATGTCTTGGAGCAGTTCCCGCCCATAGTGGAGCGGCTCAGGAAGATGTCGCCTCTTTACCACAAGAGGTGAATGAAAAGGGAGAGCGTTATGTGCGTTGGAGTTCCTGCCAGGGTGGTGGAGCTGCTCAAAGATGACGAGGGCATTGTGGAGCTGGAAGGGGTGCGAAGAGTTGTATCCCTTGTGCTGGTTCCAGGCATATCCCCTGGAGAGCACGTGATAGTTCATGCTGGATTCGCAATTCAACGTTTAGATGAGGAAGAAGCCTTGGAGACCCTCAGGATTTTGAGGGAGATGGCGGCTCAGCCCGCCTCTGGCTAATCCTCGGGCTTGATTCAGGAGCCGTAAGGGAAGGGCTTTTCAAGATATTCGGGTGGAAGCCGACACCAGGCTTCTTCCCAATCCCGCGTCAGGAAATCCACCGGAGGCCGGGTTGTAGGGTCCATACGGATCATGGATTGAACCAGTTGGGCCAGTTCTTTCAATACAGGATTTTTCCCCAAAGATGGGTTTGCCTCAAGAAGCGATCCCCTCTTCTCTGCCACAACCCGCTTGAGCTGCAACTTGAGATCTTCCCGGTTCTTGGGCCTAGCCAGCTCTAGAGGCAGTCTGCCGCTCATGACCTGATACAGAATGACCCCGGCGGAATAAAGATCCGAGGCATAGGAGCTTTGGGCCATGACCACTTCTGGGGCCATGTACGCCATGGTGCCCACAATCTGACGCCTGAACATATCCTTGGGCAGCCCCTCTGCCAAGCCCAGTGCCACTCCAAAGTCTATGAGTTTGATGAGGCTTACCCTTCCCCTCTCGTCCACCAGGTAAAGCAAATTGGCCGGCTTAAGATCCCTGTGTATAACCTGCCTGGACCTCAAATGGTTAAGAGCACTAAGCATCTGTGAACCGATGACTCCGAATTCCCCCAGTGTCAGAAAAGAGCCTCGAGCCTTCCCGGCGTGTCTGGCCAAACCATCCTGGATTCTCCTTATCAAAGAGCCCAGAGTCTCTGCCGGGTGGTAGCCTATGGCCAAATACCTGTGGCCCTCTTCCTCCACTATTCCAAAGCACTCAACTATGTTCTCGTGCTGTTTATCCCCGGATTGAACATGCCCGTGGATACGCCCCTCGTACTCCAATTGTCTGACCTTCTCGCTCAAGGGCATGGAGGAGCCGGGAGGCACTACAGCCTCTTTTAAAGCCACTATTTCAGCCCTGTACACTCCCAGGAGCACCCTTCCCATGGCTCCCGACCGAATGTGGCCCAGTATGTGCACCTGCCTGCCCCTCACGGTCTCCGGACGGGACAAAGCACAGAGCAGCAGCTGCAGAAGCTCGGCCACCTCTTGGGAGGTCTTGGAGCTGTACAATCTTTTGGCAGCTTGAACCGCCTCCTCCTGCACTGCACGCCGATCAAAGTACTTGAAGAAGAACTTTCTGGTTATGTCCACCCCGAAGTGCTCACCGCTTTTGACCGGGAAATAGTCCCCATGGGACCTGCTGAAACGGTGCTCCAGATAATAGGCGGCAAGGGGGGGCTGGGTTTCCCGATAGGCCTGGAAAAGCTGAAGGATTCTCCTGTAAGGGCTTGGTCTGACGCCCGATTTCTTCTCCACCTCCTTGGCCATCTCCATGGCCTCTTTGGTGCGGCTTAGCCTGCAATAAAAAGTCCTGAAAGGCACCACTGAGACAAAGTCCAAGAGTGTAAGACCCAAGATATGCTTGGAGGCAACGGCCGGGTCCATGGGGGAGACCAGGTTCTTCTCCAGATCGGCCAGAAGTAAGCCGTTTAGGAACTCAGGCAGTGAGAAATCATCCTTCCTTAGCCTGCCGCAGATCTCCTGAACCGTGTACCCGTAGTCGAATAGAAGCCGGGCCAGCTCCTCCATCTCCCCCTGAACTCTGGCCTTCAGGGATCTGCGCGCCCAGCCCTCCTTGCACCTGGTGGCCGAGATGTCACCAAGGCACAGAAAGGCGTTTCGAAAGGTCTCCAGTTCTCTTCTTGTGGGAAACTCGTAGGAGCCCTCGGTCACCCCGTCCGCCTGGGGTCTGAAGGAGGCCCGCCAGGGGATCAGGTCGGTGCCCTCCTCCATCTTGAAACGTTCCCTGTAGTAATTGTTCATGAGATGCAGCCTGCGATGAAACTCCCTCAATCTTACGGCCCTGGAGTTGACATCTTCAGACTCCCCCAAATGCGCCAGCCCCCACATGAAGTAAGGCCGATCCCCTTCTATGGAGGCCAGCTGATCCACAGCCTCCTTAACCCTGTCCCTGTAAGGATAGCGAAGAGCAAAGAGCACCAGACGTTCCAGTGCCTCGAGATAAGGAGTTCCTGACTTTATATCCTCTACCAGATCGTTGATGTACAGGATAAGGGGATTGACATGGGTGTTTACTACATGCTGAAGGGACTGAAACGGGTTGAGCAGCCTTGTGCCCACACCTTGGCGCGCCCTATACAGGACCGGGAATTCCCTAAGCACTCTGAACAAGCGCTCTCGGACTTCCTGATCCTGCCTAGGCTTTTCCACTCCCAGGTTACTCCACTACAACGTTGGTCTGGGTCCGGATAACCCCCGATATGGACTGTATTCTCCGAATCACCAATTCCCCCATGACCTGGAGATCATTGGCCTCTATCAGGGCTATCACATCATATGGACCAGTGGCGGCATGGGCGTACTTGACCCCTGGGATCTGCCGGATTTCCCTGGCGATTTGAATAGCCCTCCCTGCTGTGCACTCCACAAACACGAAGGCTGATATGGGCATGGCATACCTCCTTGGGTGAAGGCGCCTCGGCTCACAAGGGGCTCAAGCCACGGCCGAGGCCTTGATATGCTCCTCCAGCTCCTCAGGCTTCAAGGAGAGCCTTCTGAAGATCTTCCTTTCTATTTGTCTGGCCTTTTCCAAATAGCTGCCTATGATGGCCCGTCCCTCGGAGTTCCTGCCGTAGCGCTCCTGGAGATCCCTGAAGCGCTCTTCCAAGGTCACGATCCTGTCGTGCATGACCCTCTTGTCCGAGTAGTTGACCAACTCCTCCTCGGTGACCTTGGCCAATCCGGGCAAATCTTCCACCACCACGTGCTGTTCCACAACCCTGGCAACTCCCGGCAAACCCATCTGCCGCAGGATGCATCCTGCAGCCTTGGCATGGTTCTCTCCTGTGCGCAAGCCGTCCATCTTGGTCATGTCGTGGAGCAGGGAGGCTGCATCTATGAGTCCCAAATCCAACCGCTCCCCCTGCTCATTGAGCTTCTCCGCCAGGAAACGGGCCACCCGGTTCACCTGCATGCTGTGCACTATGACGTGAGAAGGCACTCCCCGCCTCTTTAGCATCTCCAAGCAAGCGGTTCTGGAAGGGTATTTCTCCACCCCGTGCCTCCCCATGAGCTACTTGGGATCGCTCCCCTATCAGCAGCGCTATTATATTAGCTTCCGGGCCTGGTGCAAGGAGAATCAAACCATTGCAAGGCAAAGGAACCCGCACCGCCTCCCATTAAAGCCAAAATGTAGAGCCATGGCCCATCTTCTCAAACGTACCACCTCACAAAGCTCTCCAATGGCTCCCTGGGCGTTGAGAAAGATGAAAGGGGCGAGCCCTGCTCCGGGTAGCCCAAGGCAATGCCCAGTACCACTTCTTTCTCTTCGGGAATGTTCAGCTGATCCTTTATCTCCTCCCCGTAGGATGCCACCAATCCCACAGGGCATGTGCTAAGACCCAAGTCTTGTGCGGCCAAAAGAAGGTATCCCACAAAGACCCCAAGGCAAAGATACCTCTCCATGGAATAGGAGCTGTCCATGTATAGAACCAATGCCACAGGAGCATCATAGAAACGGCAACTCCCCTCACCTACAAATCTCTCCAGATCCAAACCCATTTTTTCAAGTGCTGCAGCCAAAGGCAGGAAGGTGTCCCTCCGCCTCTTCTGATGGGCCTCCGGGATGGGACGCCTGGCCCCCGGGCTGCATCCTGCCCGCCTCTCCACGTGGGCCGCAGAGATTCTTCTGGCCAGACGCTTAACCTCCTCCCCCATGACCACCGTGACCTCCCAAGGCTGTAGGTTGAGGGCCGATGGGGCCCTGCCTGCCCTTCTCAAGAGCTCGGCCACCAGTTCCCTTTCCACAGGGCTGCTGGAAAAAGCTCTACAGCTTTTTCTTCCCTCCAAGGCTTGCTTTAGTTCCACGACCACCTCCTATAGCAGGTTTAAGCCTCCCTCTGCCCCGGCTCCCTGGCAGAGTTCCTAAAGTACAAGAGGACTTCTCAAGGAGCATACCTTAAGCCCCACCGCCTCAGGGGGCTGAGCCCCCAGCTTTGGCTTATCCCAACTCAAGCTAGTGCCCACTCTGACACTGAAAACCAGGCTATTTTCGAGCATGGATCAATTTATCCTACCATATCTTCAAGATTCCGAGCATTATCAAGTACTCCTGAGTGAGGGAGGTTACTTGAGCCCAAGCCCGCAGCCTCCCTTGACCGCTTTGGAAGCCTCCCGTATGCTTGAAGCCGCCTTGAGGAAGGATTCTTTAGGAGATGCTCATGGTAAGGGCAAGGGTGTGGTTTAGGTGTGCTGCTATGGGCGACCCGGTGCAGCCCATGCTGGCGGCTCCTGCCCGAGTGGGTTGGCGCGGGCGCTTCAGGAAGGTGGATTTGACCTTGGCGAGGCCTTTCACAGGGGAAGAACTGCTCCATCGCATGAAGGGTTGGATAACCTTGGAACCCAAGTTATTTCTTGAAACAGTAAGACCTTACTGCCGCCTAAAGGTGTTCGATGACGGGGGTCTTGTTGCGGAAACCGAGAATCAGGAAAGCTTCCTGGAGCTCTGCAGCAAGCTGGCCGAGAGGTTTCAGGACCAAGTGGAACTTGAGATTATCAAAGGCTGAGATGACCTGCCAGGAAGACCTCACAGCCCGGCTCAACAGCTGTCAAGAGCGCATCCAGCGGCTCTCCATGTGTATGGAAGTGGCCCGCCTTATAAGCTCCTCCCTGGATCTTGGGGAAGTCCTGGACCGGATAATGACAACCTCCAGGGAGCTTATGCAGGCCGACGCCAGCAGCCTCATGCTGCTGGACGAGAAAAGCGGGGAGCTTGTATTCCAGGTGGCCCAAGGACAGGTGGGTGAAAGGCTCAGGGAGGGCTTCAGACTGCCCCAGGGTCACGGTATAGCAGGCTTTGTGTGCGAAACCGGAGAGCCCCTGTTGGTGGAGGACGCTTACAAGGATCCCAGGTTCCACAGGGGGTTCGACGAGCAAACCGGTTACCGCACCCGTTCTGTGCTTTGTGTCCCGTTGAAGGTGAAGGACCGAATAATCGGGGTCTCCCAGGTGATAAACAAGCTGGACGGTACAGCTTTCACCCATGAGGACCTGGAGACCTTCACGGACCTGTGTCGGCACGCAGCCATAGCCATCCAGAATGCCCGCATGCACGAAGCTCTTCTCCTCAAGGAAAGGATGGACAGGGATCTGGCTTTGGCCTCAATTGTGCAGCATAGCTTCCTGCCCAAGGAGCTGCCCCGATTACAGGGTTACTCTTTCGGGGCGTATTACAGCCCGGCCTTGGAAGTGGGGGGGGATTTCTACGACTTCATACCCCTAAAGGCCAAGCGATGGGGTGTTCTCATAGGGGATGTCTCTGGGAAAGGGGTGGCTTCTGCCCTTTACATGGCAAGACTCACCTCTGACTTCAGGACAAGGGCCTTGCAGGTGGGAAGCCCGTCCAGGGTTGTGAACCAGATGAACGCAGAGCTTTGCCGAAGCGGCCAAAGGGGCTCTTTTGTCACCATGCTTTATCTTGTCTTGGAGCCCGCTGATGGAGTGGTTCGATTTGTCAATGCAGGGCATCTCCCACCCCTTTTGTGGAAAGCCGGTTCCACTCGGCCGGTCAGGCTTTGGGGCAAGGGAGGTCCCCCCCTGGGCATCCTGGAAAACCTGCGTTACGGTTCATACAAGTTCAGGTTGGAGCCAGGGGACTGCCTGCTTCTTCTCACGGACGGGCTCTTGGAGGCCAGAGACGAAAAAGGGGAAAGCTTCGGCTGGGACCGGATAGAGGCTGCCCTGTGCTCGGGTTTTTCCCCACAGGTCATGGTAGAGGAACTGGTGCACGCGCTGGAAGAATTCAAGGCAGACGCCTTTCAGACTGACGACATTACCCTGGTGACCCTTGGAGTTGAGAAGCCATGCCCCCGCAAGAGCTGAGCGGGCCTGTGGTCATGGAGATACCTGGGGATCCGGCAGCCCTTTTCCTGGTGCGTTGCCTGGTGGAAAGGCTGGGCAGGCAAATGGGTTTCCCAGAACAAAGGGTCATGCGTCTCACCCAGGCAGTGGATGAGGCCTGCTCCAACGTGATAAGGCACGGGTACGGGGGCAAGAGTCAAGAGCGAATTTCCCTATGTTTCACTTTTTCGGGTGAACGCTTGGAGGTGCAGGTAAGGGATTTCGCTCCCCCTCCGGACCCCTCCAAGCTCACCCCGCGGGATTTGGGAGAGCTCAGGCCGGGGGGTTTGGGCCTGCACTTGATCAGGGCCGGGGCGGACGAGGTGCACTACGAGGAACTCCCCGGTGGGAAGGGTTGCCTGCTTAGGCTTGTGCTCTTCAGAGACAGGCAGGGAGGTTCGCCATGAAGGTGGTGGTGGAGGAAAGGGCTCCAGGAGCCTACCTGGTGAAGCCCCAGGGAGAGGTGGACATGAGCACATCCCCAGAGCTGAGAAAGGTCTTGGTGCCTCTGTTTCGCTCGGGCACCAAGTGCCTCTTGGTGGACCTCTCAGAGGTGGGGTACATGGACAGCTCAGGCATAGCCACCCTGGTAGAGGGCCTCCAGCTCTCCCAGAGGGGATCCATAAGTTTCGCCCTAACGGGCCTTAGCCCCTCTGTTAGGGCCGCATTTGAGGTGGCTCACCTCATGGAGGTATTTCGGGTGGTCTCTCAAGTGGAAGATTTCTTTAAGGAGGCCTTTTGCACATGAGCCGACCCCAACGGGGAGATTCGCCTGCTTTGCTTTTTCTTCAACACTTAAGTAGCATCCATCACCTTTTCCTGGAAACCCTGCGATGGACCATCCTTAAGCCCCTCCAGGGGAAGCCCTTGAGGGTGCATTCGGTCTTTTTACAGATGGATGAAGTTGGAGTGAAATCCCTTCCCATTGTTTGCCTGGTTTCCTTTTTCATCGGAATCATCTTGGTGCTTCAGACTGCCTACCAATTGGAGAAGTTCGGGGCGGTAAACTATGCGGCAAGCCTCTCCAGCGTGGCCTTGACCAGGGAGCTGGGCCCTCTTCTTACCGCCATCGTGGTGGCCGGCAGGGTCAGCGCAGCTTTTACGGCCGAGCTGGGCACCATGATGGTCACAGAAGAGATCCTGGCCCTTGAGGTAATGGCCATCCATCCCATTGCCTATCTGGTAGTGCCCCGTCTGCTAGCAATGTTGGTGATGCTTCCTTGCCTGACCATCGTGGCGGATCTGGTGGGCATGGTGGGCGGTTATGTGGTAGGCACCACTGCGGTGGGGATCCGGCCCACCCTTTATATAGAGACGGCCCTGGAGGCCATGCTTTTGAAAGACGTGCTTACCGGGCTGGTCAAGAGCGTGGTCTTCGCCCTCATAATAGCCATGGTAGGCTGTTATATGGCCTTTGTAGTCAAAGGAGGTGCAGAGGGAGTGGGGCGGGCTACCATGGTCTCCGTGGTCACTTCCCTTATCCTCATAATTCTGGCCGATTGCTTCTTCACCACCCTTTTTTACTTGTTCTTGTGAGGGGAAAGAACTTTGACCCCAGCTGAGCAACACAAGGCAGAGGAAGTCATCATCAGGGTTGAGGACCTGATAAAGACCTTTGGCGGCCGGGTGGTGCTGGACGGGATCAACCTGGACATACGCCAGGGAGAGGTCACCGCCATAATGGGAGGCAGCGGCTGCGGAAAGAGCACTCTGTTAAGACACCTCATAGGGGTTCTCCGCCCCGACTCGGGGCACATCTGGGTGAGGGGAAGGGACATAACCCGCTTCAGCGAGGAAGAGCTGGAGACCTACAGGAAGCGTTTCGGGATGCTTTTCCAAGGGGGCGCCTTGCTAAACTCCCTCACGGTAAAGGACAACATTGCCTTGCCCTTGCGGGAACATACCCGGCTGGAAGAAAAGATCATAGGCATGATAGTGAAAATGAAGTTGGAGCTGGTGGGTCTTAGGGATTTTGAGCACCTGAAACCCGCTCAGTTAAGCGGCGGGATGCAGAAGAGGGTTGCCCTGGCAAGAGCTTTGGCGCTGGACCCAGAAATAGTCTTCTACGACGAGCCCACCTCAGGACTGGACCCGGTGGTAAGCGGGGTAATAGACCAGCTGATAGGGGACCTCAGCCGGAGGTTGGGGATCACCTCCGTGGTGGTTACTCATGACACAAGAAGCGCTTTTCGCATTGCCCACAAGATAGTCGTTCTTTTCAAAGGCAAAGTGGTGGCCCAGGGGACCCCTGAGGAAATTAGGAATTCCCAGGATCCATTGGTGCAGCAGTTCCTGGCAGGCAGTCCGGACGGACCCATACCTCTTAGGCAGTCCAGCCGCGACTACCTGGAGGATCTGCTGGATATGGAGTAGAGGGCCCGGCTTAGGGGAGCAAGGCCGCCCAGTTACGGCTAAAGAGAAGGAGAGTTGAAACAAATGGAAGTCTTCCGTTCAGAGGTCCGTTCGGGTGTGCTGATCCTGGTCTCGGCTGTCATCCTGGCCGTTGGAATCTTTCTCATAAGCGACATCCGAACCTTGTGGGAAGAGAAACGAGAGCTTGTGGTACTCTTTAGATATGCCGACGGGATCTCCAAGGGCTCACCCGTGTGGTATGCGGGTATGGAGGTGGGGGAGGTCACCAAGGTGGCCATGGCTCCAGGCAAGGAGGATTGCATAGCTCTTAGCCTCCGTTTGGATCCCCAGGTGCGGGTGAGAAAGGATTCGAGGGCCTACATAAGAAGCCTGGGAATGATGGGTGCCAAGTACGTGGAGGTTTCACCCGGCACCCCCCAGGCTCCTGAGCTGGGGCCGGGTGAGATCCTGGAGGGAGAGACCCCTGTTTCCATGTCTGAACTCTTGGAGACAGGCCAGCGCATAGCCAGCGGTTTGGAGGAGACCTTGGGGGAGATCCATGGCATGATCCGGGAGATCCGGGCCGGAGGCACCATACCCAAGACAGTGCAAAGCGCTTCGGCTTTTCTGGAGGAACTTAGGCAAAGGAACCGCGACCTGGAACAAATATTCCGAAAGGTGGAGGAACTTCTGGGCACTTCTCAGGGATCCATGAAGAGACTCTCTGTTTCCATCCAGGAGGTTTCCCAGCAAGTGAACAATGCCTTAGGCCGTGGGGGGGAAGAGCTGGTGGCCTTGCTGCAGGAGCTTAGGGAGACGAACCGTTCCCTGCAGGAGCGGATGGCCAGACTGGAAGCGCACCTGCTGCCTGTGCTGGGTCAGGCACACAACGGGCTACTGGAAACCAAAGGACTTGTTCAGGATGCACGCCATGTTCTGGATGTGAACGATCAGAATATCTACCTGCTGCTCCTCCAGCTTCAGGAGACCTCCAAGCACCTTCAAGCCCTGAGCGAGGACCTAAGGGCCCATCCCTGGAAGATAGTCTGGAAACAGGACGGTGACCCCAGCTTGGGAGGCCCCCCCAAGGGCCCGGAGGAATGGCGCTTGCGGGGAAGGATAGGACGCCATGGCAAGGAATAATCATGAAAAAGGGAAAAAGTGTGCCTGGTGGGTTCTTGTGCTTGGGCTTCTTAGCAGCTGCACCACCTCGCCTGTGAACCATTACAACCGGGGGGTTGCATTCCAGGACAAGGGAGAGCCTCTTAAGGCAGCCCAGGAGTACCGGAGGGCCATTGAACTTAACCCCCGCGATCCGGCCCCCAGGTTCAACCTAGGAGTGCTTTACCAGGATCAGGGAATGCTGGATCTGGCCAGGGAGCAGTACTTGGCTATTTTGTCAAACCATCCCGGATACACCCCGGCCTGGATCAACCTTTCTTCAGTGCAGGAGACACAGGGACTGTTGCGGGAAGCAGAGGAATCCCTCGGCAGGGCCATGGAATCAGACAAAGACTCCCCAATGGCCTCCTCTCATCTAGGGCTTTTTCTTTTGAGACAAGGCAGGATCAAAGAGGCGGAGCAGGCCTTCTTGCTTGCCCTGAAAAGGGATCCGGCTTGGGCCAACGCTTTGTTCGGGCTTGGGCTGGTTGCGGAAACCCAAGGCCAGAAGGAAAAGGCCCTTAGAGCCTTTCAAGAGGCTGCTCAAAAAAACCCCATGGATATGGAAGCCCATCTCAAGGCTGCAGAGATCCTGAGGGAAAAAGGCCTTCAGGAAGAGGCTCTTCGCCACTTGCGCCGGGCCTGTGAAATCGCCCCCTCTAGGGGAGAGACCTTTTTCAGCCTGGGAAGCCTTCTTTACCAGCTTGGCCGCTGGCGGGCTGCCCAAGACGCATATGAAAGGGCCTTGCATTTGGGAATGGACCCAAGGGCCTGTCACCTGGCTTTGAGCCAGATACACCAGAGGCTGGCTCTGGAAGAACATTTTGCTTACGAAAGGAACCTAACTCGCCAGGAGGCCTCAAAAGACAAGACTGGATCCCCGCGCTAGTGCCCGAGATTCACCAGAGCTGATCATCAAGACCAGGTTTTTACCTGGCACCCAGGGCAAGTACTGTATCTGATCACAGAGTGGCGGCGTTTCTCGGAGCGGCTTGGCGGAGGCGCTTCGATTTTCCAGGATTTGGACCTGGGGGAAGCCCTCTCGGCCGAAGCGAAGCTGAGGCCGACCGAGGGAGGGGGCAAGCATCCCCCGGAGGCCAAATCCTTTGGAAAATCAAGCGCCGAAGACTTGAAGCGGAGAGAAATGCCGCCACCCCCCGTGACCAGTTACCAAGTACTTAGCCCGCATTATCCGCTGATTGTGAATAATGCGGGCTATAGAAAATTCCTTATTGTGGCTGCTCACCAGGCAGAGGCTTCTTTTTCTTCTTTTGTGGATCCTCCTGAGGCTGTTGGCCCTTTTGTCCCTGGGGTGCATTCTGCTGCAGCTGCCTTTGCTGTTGATTATGCTGCTGTTGTTGCTGCAGCTGCTTTTGTTGCTGTTGCTTCTGCTGCTGCTCTTGTGCTTGCTGTTGCTTTAGCTGTTGCTGTTGCTTTTGGCGCTGCTGTTCCTGCTGTTGCTGCAACTGTTTTTGCTGTTGATGTTGTTGACTCTGCTGCTGTTGCAGCTGCTTTTGTTGCTGCTGCTGCTTCTGCTGCTCTTGCGCTTGCTGTTGTTTCAGCTGCTGCTGTTGCTTTTGGCGCTCCGGCTCCTGTTGGAGCTGTCTTTGTTGTTGCCTTTGTTGGTCTTGAACCTGTTGCTGCTGTTTCTGTTTTTCTTGTTGCTGCTTTAGTTGCTGCTGGCTTTGGGGGCCCTGCTGGAGAGTCCCCTGATCTTGGAGTTGTTTTCTTTCCTGGCCGGGTTTTTTCTCCTGTCCTGTTTGCCCAAGTTCTTGGGAACTCCTTTTGGGCTTGTCAGCCTGCCCGTGTGGCTCCTGTCCGGTGAGCCTGGATTTATCCTGGGGCTTCTGAGCTCCCCCTGCAGGGCCTTGCGGCTCTCCCCTCAAGCCCTCCTGGAGCCCGCCCCTTTTGGGCTTTTCTGTGAGGGACTGGGATGGGCCTTTAATCTCCTCCTGCCGGCCCAGGTCTTTTGCCCTGCCACCCTTCTCCACCTCCCTTTTGATTTGGCCCGGACGGTCTTCCATCTGGGTGGAACCAGCCGGCCGATCAACTCCCTTGAGCCCTTTGTCAGGCTTGCCAGCAGATCCCGGCCTGTCTGTAAGTTTGCTTTCCCCTCTCTCCTGGCCTGTAAGGGGCTTACCCGCTGCGCTGCCGCCTTTCAGGTCACCACGCTCCCCTTCCCGCTCTGGCCTCAGACGTCTCCCTGTCCGGCCCCCGGTATCCTCCAGGGCTCCTTTTCTTCCTTCCCCCTGGACCTGAATATCCCTATCCCTGGATGACTTTCCCTGTCTGGTATCCTGGGTGGGAGGTTTCAGGGAATCTTCCCGGCCCCTTTTCTCGCCCAGCCCACCTAGCCGGTCCTCCCGTGTCTTGCCCGGGCCCTCCTGAAGCCCGCCTTTGCCCAACCTCTCGCTGCGGCCTTCACGGCCAGGTCCTTTCTGGGAGGCTGCCTCTTTTATGCTCCTGGAGCTTTGCTTTTCGGCATCATGAAGCTTGGGTTTTTCTGCTTGAAGCTTGGGTTCTTTGGAGGCGAACTTCATCTGGTTTGCAGGCTTTTTCACATCCTCGGGTTTTACGAGTTTATTGGCGGTGGAGAGTCCCTTTGCCCTTTTGTTGGCGTCCCCAAGTGGAGGATCAGCTTTCAGGATTTTGTCGCGTTTGCCGTGATACTCTGCTGCACTTCCAAAACCACGCTTGTGAAAATCATTCTTTGCAAAAGAGGCTTTTTCAACCACGGAGTGATGTGGCTTATAAACAATCTGTCGATCAGAGAAATTATACTGATTCTTAAAGAAATTTTGATTTTTTATCACAGTCTTATGAATTACCGGAGCCGCATAATAGTTGTTGATTATAGTAGTGTTGTTTATATTCGTGATGTTTACTACATTGTTTTGAATATAGTTATTTCCATATGGAACATTGTAGAAATTGTTGTAGTTCACTATTACCGCGTTTCCAAAGTAATTGTAGTTTGAGATGTTGATATTTATATTTGTGATGTTCGTGTTGTTGACCACCACAGTGTTTCCGTACCAGGGATGCCATCCGTAATAAGGCTCCCATGGGGCAAGTGGAAACCAGCCCACGTGCACTTCGCTGTGGATCCACGCCACACGACCCGGATGCCAATACCAGTAATAATCAGGGGGGGGAGGTACTCCCACATCCACCCTAACGTCCACACCTGGGCTCACCACATTCACCGAGACGTACGGTGTCCACCACCATCTGTTTTCAACTTGTATCCAGTGCCCATGGTGATGGGTCACCCAACCCCAAGGCTCATAGGGAACCCAAACATTCTCCTCGTAGTAAGTGGTCCATCGCCCCACAGTAAAGGGCCGCCAGGTTACATCCACGTGGATGGGAGTCCAGCACCAGACATATTTTTCCTTGTAGTAAACCCTCTCCCATCTTCCCTGGCTCTCAAAGACGTGTGCATCGTTTTGGAAAGCCTCCGGGAGATGGGCTGAGCGAACCCGCCTTCGCTCTGCCAAGAGCTGGTCTCTTTTGTAATTCCAGCTCTCCCAGTCTCTGTCCACCAAAGGTTCGGCCGCCTCCACGCTCGTCTCGTCCACAAAGATGGCCGGGCCGTCAGCAAGCACCTCGTAGCGGACCTCCTCTCTGCCCCTCTTTGTGTAGAAAAAGTTGGGGGAGCCCTCCAGAGCTATGATCTGGATATCCCTGTCACCCACATATACATCCACCACATCCCCAGGTTCCGCAGCCAGGTAACCCAACCGGGTCTCCACCCTGACTAAGGCCTCCTGGCTCCTGTTGTAAATGCGTACCACCCCTCCGTCCACATAAATACCTGTGAGATCCCTTCTGAGTCCGATCACATCCACACCGGTGTTTCCATCAACCCTAACCCAGGTGTTGTTGGGGAATATGAACTCAGCCCTTCCCTGAGGCTCGGTGTAAATTATGTCGTCGGCCCGAAGAGGCGAATCAGCCACAGTGGCCACCCAGTCGTCTTCCACTGTAACGTAGCGAAGCACCCCTCCCTCAATGTGGGCCACCCGGCCTATGAGAACCGGTTCCTGAGCCTGAACGAGCCCAACTGAAGCCAATGTTGTAAGCCACAATGCAACCAAAAGCTTCCCCATTGATTTTCCTCCTTTTTTTGTAATCCCCTATTGAAGATCCAGGCACTCCAGTCCCTATTTTTCCCAAAGGGTGGATCCAGCCCCTTTTCTTTGAGCAGCATCCAATCTCTGATCCCTCCTTCCCCGGGCCAAGCGATCTTACCCCTTGGACACGCGCACCAAGAATATGTTTACATCCATCACATTGGTCCTGGTGGGGCCTGTGATGAGAAGGTCACCCAAAGAGCTAAAGAAGCTGTAAGAATCGTTCTCCAGCAGGTAAGCTTCAGGAGATAGACCTGCTTTTCGAGCTCTTTCCACAGTAGTTCCGTCCGCTATGGCACCTGCCGCATCGGTGGGGCCGTCTGTTCCGTCAGTGCCCCCGCTTAGGACCACCACGTTCTCCCATCCTTCCAGAGCCATGGCTGCCGCCAGCACGAACTCCTGGTTGCGGCCTCCCTTCCCCTGGCCCCGAAGGGTGACCGTTGTCTCTCCCCCGCACAAAAGGCATGCTGGGCTGGGCATTGGATTGCCGGATCTGACAATTTCTTTGGCCACGGCCGCCAGCGCCCTTGCCACCTCCCTGGCCTCACCTTCCACTCCGGAGCTCAGTATGAGAGCCCTGTAACCCATCTTTTCGGCATGTAAGCTTGCGGCCTTTAGGGCCTCAAGGTTGCTCCCCAAAATTTTCCAATGGGCATTCTGAAAGCAGGGGTCTCCGGCTTTGGGGGTCTCCTGGAGCTTTCCTTGGCAGCCGGCCTCCAACCTTTCCCTCACAGCCACCGGCACGCTTTCCCAGATCCTGTACTTCACGAGCACATCTTTGGCCTGGTCATATCTTGTGGAATCAGGCACAGTGGGCCCAGAGGCTATGGCATCCAGATTGTCTCCTATCACGTCCGAGAGGATCAGGCTCAGAACCGTTGCAGGGTAACAAGCCCTGGCCAACTGCCCCCCTTTGACCAAAGAGAGGTGTTTTCTAACCATATTGATCTCGTGGATTGTGGCCCCGCAGGCAAGAAGCAATTTGGTGGTAGTCTGCTTGTCCTCCAAGGAGAGTCCCTGGGCAGGGGCTACTAGCAGAGCCGATCCCCCTCCTGAAAAAAGAGCCAAGACCAAATCCCTGGGGCCGGCTTCCCTTGCCAGCTCCAGGAGCCTACGGGTTCCTTCCACACCCCTTTCATCAGGAAGAGGATGTGAAGCCTCCCAAACTTGGACCTGCTTTAGGTCCAGACCATGGCCCTCTTTCACTACTATCAGCCCCCCTGAGATCCTATCTCCCAGGAGCCTTTCCAAGGCCCGTGCCATGGGAGCGTCGGCCTTGCCAGCCCCCAAAACCCAAATCCTCTCGAAGTGGCCCAACTCCAAGCTTAAATCCCCCACCTTTAGGAGCTGCCCCTCCAAGCACACATGCCTCAGCACGGCTTCCTCGGGGTCCACAGCGGCCAAGGCAGCCTGAAAAATGGCCTTTGCATCCCTTCGCATGACCTCAATTTCCGGTTTCTCCTCGCTCACCTCACAAGACCTCCTTCAGCCAACCTTTTCTGTCTTGCAAGACTCCGCAGGCTGACTGCTTTCTTCAATAGGGTCAATTCCGGCCTTTGGTTTTCTAGAGCAGGGATTCAGGCCTTGTTGTCTTGGCTCTCATACGCCTGCAATCTCCTGCTCTTCCAGGGCGGTTCTTAGTCGGGAGGGGCTTATCCCCAGGGCCCAGGCCGAAAGGATTGCTGTCATGAGGTTCTCTTGGGGAAGCCTGGGTTCAAAAGCTATTCTCTCCACAACATCTCCCTCCGGAGCCAAAAAGACTGTTTTCCCTTGGATCCAAGCTCCCCTGTCCACAGGCTCCCTGGAAGAAATCCAGAGGGTCTCCCCCCAGTGTTTCTCCGCCAGAGGCCTCAGCCTGGGGTCGTCATAATTCAAGATGAGCAAGTCCTCTGCACCTTGGTTCATGAAGATGCGGCTTTTTATACGAACTGTTTCAGTGGTATCCAAGTGCCGGTCCAGATGAAGAGGGCGGATGTTGAGGATTGCCGCCACCCGGGGCCTGAATCGCACAATACTCTCCATTTGGAAGCTGGAGACAGCCAAAGCCATCCATTTTTTGGGATCTTCCAAGAGGAGCTCCGAGAGGGGTCTACCCTTGTTCCCGCCCACGGCTATTGGTCTTTCACACTCGGCCATCATGGAGCCCAAAAGCTCTACAGTGCTTCGCTTTCCTATGCTCCCTGTGACCGCCACCACCTTGGGCTCACCCAGCTGGTACGCAGCCTCCAGTTCACTCACAACAGACACTCCCCTTTGCCTGAGTCCTTTGAGAAGAGGTATACGCGGATCCACCCCCGGACTCCGCACAACCAGCTCCACTCCCTCCATGAACTCCAAGCTGTGTCGGCCAAGCTCCCATGGCAAATGTTTCAAATCCTGGGGCACCTCCACAAACCGCTGCTCGGAAATGCGCACACGGGCCCCTCTGGATTGAAGCAGACGACTTGCGGCCACTCCGCTGCGGCCCGCCCCCACCACTCCCACCTCCAAGCCCCTGACCCGACTCAAGGGCGCAGGGCGCAGCTGGCAGCGGATCTCCTCCACCAGCTCCAAAGTGTGTTCCAAAGCAAGCCCGTCCACCGTGGGCTCGGGCTTCCCGCTTAAGCCGTCAACGGCTCCGGCTTGAACAAGCCTTCTCACCGAATCCAGGATCTCCCCGCCCGAGGGAAGCAGGTCTTGACCGCAAAGCACCGAGAGGGCACCCACCAAACCGTAGGCCCCCCAATTGGAAACCCCCGAGACAACCACGTAATCCGTAGGCACGGTTGAGGCGATCTTGGCTCCATTTTCGATGGCCCTTGCCACTCCCCTGAAAACCCGGCCCATGCCCACCTCGTTGCCTCCGTCCCCTATGCCGATGGTGAGGATGGAGCTCAGCTCTGCCTCCAGGAAAAGCTGGTCTAATGGCTCAACAAGAGAGGTGATCTGCTCGCCCCTCATGTTGTAGTAGCAACCGTCCCTGGCTCTTCCAGGCCTTTCCACAGCCACCAAGTGAGAAAAGCCGTAATTCTGCAGAAGGCCTGGTCTTAGTTGAATCAGAGGTTCTGCACCCACGGCTTTGAAAAGATGTTCATGGTGCCTGTCGGTTATGTAGGCCACCTGGATCCCAAGCCTTTTGAGAGCTTGCCCTATGGCAAGGGCCCCTGGCGGACCGTCGGTCTCTCCAGCCCTTGCCTTGAGAATGGGAAACCCGCTGGTTATGAGCACCCTCTTAGCCCCCAGAAGGCTCATGGCTGCAAGGCGAAGGTGGTCTCTCTGAATTAGGGGCAAGATGTTTCTGTGGCCAGGGTCTTGGGCGATGAGGTTTTCTATTGAGGCTATCCTGGCACGCATCCTTTGTCTCGGGCACCCACCTTGAAGACACTTAATCCTATCCTTTCCAGGCCCAAAGCACAATCCAACCCTTCAGATCCCCGATTGCCTATTGCCTATTCCCGATTCCCTTGACACAGCCTCGCTACTTTGTTACTCACTCCAAGCAGCCTCAGGCAGCTGGGGCCCTAATCGAATGTGGAGGTTGAGCATGCCAAGATTCAACTACGTAGAGCCGGAAGAGGCGGATGCTTTCACGCGCAAACTTTTCGACCAGGTGGGGATGGTCCCCAATCTCTATTGCATGATGGCCAATTCTTCCACGGTCTTCGACGGCTTCTTGAAACTCACCCGTTGCCTGGAGGCCGCCCGTCTGGACAAGAAGCTCAGAGAAATGGTTTACCTCCTCACATCTCAGATCAATGGGTGTCATTATTGCCTTGCCTCCCACACGGCCACCGCAGTTGAGCACGGCGTGATGAGCAAGGAGGAGAGCATCCAGGCCAGAAAGGGCCTAAGCCCGGAGCCCAGGACCAATGCCCTGCTTAAGTTCGCAAGGGAGGTGGTGGAAAAGAGGGGACATGTCTCCGATGAGGTTTTCCAAGAGGTTAAGGCACAGGGCTTCACGGACGAGGAGCTGGTGGAGGCTCTGGGCACCATAGCCTTGGCCACGCTTTCCAATTACGTGGCCATAGTGGGAGACGTGGAGCTGGACTACCTGGACGCCCCTCCCCTGGAGTGAGGTCGGGGGTTCGGAGACCCAAAATGGGTGCATATCTGGATCTTTTGCTGGGCAAGGCTTACCTGAGCATGCCGGGAGAGCACTACAACAGGTACAGGCAGGAGCTTGCCGACTCAGGCCGGGAAAGGCTTATCCATTACGAGGTCTCCCTTATGGAGGACCGGCCATGGGAACACTTGAGGGACCGGGTATACCCTTCTTTTGCCAGGTATTTGAAGGACAAGTCCTTGGACCCTGAAAGCCCCAAGGGCGTTATCGTGGCTGTGTTCAGGGGGGCAACCTGTTACCTGGTTAAGGGGGAGGACTTCATTGAGGTCTTCAAGGAAATGGAAGGGCTCAACCCCACGGCCTACCACTTCCGAGTGCTTCGCTGGTTGAACCTCTAGCCCTTAGGCCGCATTACTCACGATCAGTGGGTAATGCGGGCTATCTTTATGACATGTTTGGACAAACCGGTCCATACTCAAAAGCACCCTGATTTTCGGTTTCAGCTTTGGTCCTGCTTCGAGTCGGAATATGTCTAAGTGTAGCGGGGGCTTGGGGCATGGCCCCAGGGGCTCCCCGTGAAAAGAAGCGGGCACGAAGCCCGCTTCCTCTTCTCTCCAACCTGGGGCTTCTGGATCAGGCGGTCTTGACCTCGATCTTCCTGGCGGCTGCGGCCTCGGTCTTGGGCATGCTGATTCTCAGAACACCGTTTTTATAAACCGCGTTCACCTTGTCCACATCCACCTCTGCAGGCAGCTGGATACTTCTGGAGAAAGCCCCAAAGGAACGCTCGATCCTGTGGTAATTGGCGCCTTGCTCCTCTTTCTCCTGTTTCCTCTCCCCTCTGAGGGTCAGCACATTGCCCTGAACCGAGATGTCTATCTCCTTGGGATCCACCCCAGGCAACTCGGCCTGCACTATCACGTCCTGGGCCGTCTCAGAGACGTCCACAGAGGGCATCCATTGGCGGATCCCCGAGGTCCTGAAAGGCCAGCCCTCGAAGAACCTGTCAAAGAGAGTGTCAATCTCGCGGCGCAGGCTAGAGAGTTCACCTCTTTCCCTCCACGGAATCAGGTCGAACATGGTGATCCCTCCTTTCTATGTTGTAGTCGCTGTTATCATTCAACTTCCGATCCATAAATTGGTGATCGATCAGGCTCCTGTCAAGCCCCCCCCAGCGGTTAGTAGTTACTGGTTACTGGTTGAGAACCGGGGCAGGGTAAGCGATCACAGGGTGATGGCGTTTCTCGGAGCGGCTTGGCGGAGGCGCTTTGATTTTCCAGGATTTGGACCTGGGGCCCTCTCGCCCGAAGCTAAGCTGAGGGCGACCGAGGGAGGGGGCAAGTATCCCCCGGAGGCCAAATCCTTTGGAAAATCAAGCGCCAAAGACTTGAAGCGAAGAGAAATGCCATCACCCCCGCGACCAACTACGGGGGCAGGGGCGGGCAAAGAGGCGCGCTGGGCGCCACAGCCCGCAGACAAAATAGGCGAAACAGATCCAATAGACCCGACAGAGCGGACAGTGGCAAATCCTCGCTTTTGGGGATCAGCCATTTCCTAGAGAAGCTACAGGGGCGGGGTCACCCCCACCCTCACGGGTTAGGTGTCTGGTTTTGTCGGGGGATAAACCCCTCCCTTACCGCAGCCTGCCCTCAATAAGGCTTGCACACTATTTCGTGGATCTTGGTCTCCAGAAAGTTTTGGGCATTGGCTGGGGAGAGGACCACGGCCGTATCAGCGCCCCTGCCGGTTCCCCCCATGGCCAGACAGGGCTCCCCGACCCTAACCAGGCCCGCGTCGGCGGCCATGAGAGCTATCTCCACGCAGACCTTGAAGCCCTGACCCAGAGTCCTCAAGGTGTAAGCAATGATCTCGTCCAGGGCATAGGTCCCAAGCTTTATCCTGACCGCCCGGTTGGGCCCCCCGAAAGCATGCATGCAGGTGAGGATCTTTCCCCCAAGCGCCTCTATGGCGGCCCTGTTCTCAAGGGTAAGTTCCTGGGTGTTGGGCTCTTTGAATCCAGTAGAATGGCTTACCACAATCACATTTAGGCCTTGGAACCTCTGGGCTGCCTTGAGACCTGTCTGGCCGCTTGTGGACGCCACCAGGATGCTTCCCAGGCCAAGCTCCTCTACCCTGCGGGCCGCCAGCTCCAATGTCCTTTCAGTGTTGGCAGGGCCTGGTTTCTCGAAGTACACGCTTTGTGCTATCCTCTCGCCCATTTCCCCTCTCCTTTCCAAGCCTTCCGGCCCCCCCTCTCCCCCTCTCCGCGTCCCCCCGTCTCCCTGTCCTTCCTCTCTCCCCGTCCCCGCGTCCCTGTGCTTCTAACTCTTCATTCTTCACTCTTCACTCTTCACTCTTCATTCTTCACTCTTAACTTTTCCCTCCCCTTGTCTCCCCGTCTTTCCCTCCCCGCGTCTTTGTTTTTCTAATTCTTCACTCTTCACTCTTCACTTTTCCCTCTCCCCCTCTCCCCGTCCCCGCGTCCCTGTGCTTCTAACTCTTCATTCTTCACTCTTCATTCTTCATTCTTAATTGTTACTCCTCCCCTCTCCCCGCGTCCTTATGTCCCCTCTCTCCCCCATCTTACCTCCAAGCCTTCCCCCATGGCATCCACCGTGATCACCGAGCCATCCAGGATCTCCCCTGCTATGAGCGCACGGCCTATGCGCGTCTCAAGCTCGTGCTGGAGATAACGCTTTAGGGGCCGGGCCCCGTACACCGGGTCATAGGCGGTTCTGGCTATGAGGTTTTTGGCTTCATCTGTTATCTGCAGACGGATCCTCCTGTCCTGAAGCCTTAGCATGAGGTCCTGGGTCAGCAGATCCACTATGGCCTTTACCTCCTCCAGGGTAAGGGGCTTGAAAAGCACCACATCGTCCACCCGGTTTAGGAACTCCGGGCGGAAATGTCTTCTGAGGGCTGTCATGACCTGCTGGCGGGCGCTCTCCCTGATCTGGCCGTCCTTGGTTATCCCTTCCAGCAGGTACTCTGAGCCTATGTTGCTGGTCATTATGATCACAGTGTTCTTGAAGTCCACTGTGCGGCCTTGGGCGTCTGTTAGCCTACCGTCGTCCAGAATCTGCAAAAGCACGTTGAACACATCCTGATGGGCCTTCTCTATCTCGTCGAAAAGGATTACGCTGTAAGGCTTTCTCCTTACGGCCTCTGTGAGCTGACCTCCTTCCTCATAGCCCACGTACCCCGGAGGCGCCCCCATGAGCCGGCTCACAGTGTGCTTCTCCATGTATTCGCTCATATCAATGCGAACCATGTTCTCTTCTGAATCAAACAGGGCCTGAGCCAGTGTTTTGGCGAGTTCCGTCTTGCCAACGCCTGTGGGCCCAAGGAAGATGAATGAGCCTATGGGCCTCCTGGGGTCCTTTATCCCAGAGCGGGCCCTTATGACCGCATCGGCCACAAGCCTCACGGCCTCGTCCTGGCCCACCACCCTTCGGTGGAGCACCTCATCCAGCCGCAATAGTTTCTCTCTCTCCCCCTCCATGAGTCTGCTGACCGGTATACCAGTCCACCTGGAGACTATCTCGGCGATCTCCTGCTCCGTGACTTCCTCTCGAAGCAGCCTCTGGCCTCCGAACTGGTCTGAAAGCCTCTCCTCTTCAGCCCTGAGTTTTTGCTCCAGGGTCGGGAGCTTTCCATGGCGAAGCTCTGCAGCACGGCTCAAGTCGTACTGGCGCTCTGCATGCTCCAGCTCTCTTCTGGCCTGCTCGATTTCTTCCCTTAGGCTTTGAAGTCTCCTTATGGCTTCTTTCTCGGACTCCCACTGCACCTTTAGCGTCTCGGCCTTGGAGCGGAGCTCGGCCAGCTCTTTTCTCAAAGACTCGAGCCTTTCTTGAGAGGCCCTGTCCCTTTCCTTTTTTAGGGCCGCCTCCTCGATCTCCAGCTGCATGACTCTTCTTGTTACCTCGTCCAGATCCGTGGGCATGGAGTCCATCTCCGTGCGGATCATGGCGCAGGCCTCGTCCACCAGGTCTATGGCCTTGTCAGGAAGGAAGCGATCCGTTATGTAGCGGTTGGAAAGTACTGCCGCCGCCACCAAAGCGTTGTCCTGGATCTTTACTCCGTGGTGCACCTCGAATCGCTCCTTGAGGCCCCTTAAGATGGAAACCGTGTCCTCAACTGTGGGAGGGTCCACCATCACAGGCTGGAAGCGCCTCTCCAGGGCTGCGTCCTTCTCTATGTATTTGCGGTACTCGTCCAGGGTGGTTGCCCCGATGCAATGAAGCTCGCCTCTTGCCAGCATGGGTTTGAGCATGTTGCCGGCATCCATGGCCCCCTCGGCCTTCCCAGCCCCCACAATGGTGTGAAGCTCGTCGATAAAAAGTAGAATCCTCCCTTCGGACTGCTTTATCTCCTGCAGTACCGCCTTGAGCCTTTCTTCAAATTCCCCCCGGTACTTGGCTCCCGCCACCAGGGCCCCCATGTCCAGGGCGAATATGCTCTTGTTCTTGAGCCCTTCGGGTACATCCCCCCTAACGATCCTGTGGGCCAGGCCCTCCACAATGGCTGTTTTGCCCACGCCTGCCTCCCCGATGAGAACCGGGTTGTTCTTGGTTTTGCGGCTCAAGATCCTGATGACCCTTCTTATTTCCGCGTCCCTGCCGATGACAGGATCCAGCCGGTTGGCTCTGGCCTCAGCCACCAGGTCCCTTCCGTACTTTTGGAGGGCCTCGTAAGTCTCCTCAGGTGTGGCGCTTGTGACCCTTTGGTGCCCCCGCACCTCGCTTAGGACCCGGAGGAGAGAGTCGCGGGTGACCCCGAAATCCTTGAGGATCTTTCCAGCCGCAGTCGAGTCACCCTCCTCTGCGATGGCCATCAGAATATGCTCCACCGAGACATACTCATCCTTGAGACGTTTTGCCTCCTCCTCCGCCCGAACCAAAAGGCGGCTCAACCTCTGGGTGAGGTAGACCTTGCCCGGCTCTGCCCCTGGGCCGCTGACCCTGGGCCTCCTGTCCAGCTCTTGCTCAAGCCTGGCCCTCACCTGCTCAACAGGAACTTCCATGCGCACAAGCAATCTGGGCACAAGCCCGTCCTGCTGCTCCAGGAGGGCAAGGAGCAGATGCTCTCCATCCACCTCCAGGTGATTGTAACGAACAGCTCTTGTTTGGGCCTCCTGAAGCGCTTCTTGGGATTTTAAGGTAAATTTTTGGATGTCCATGAACTGACTCTCCTTTTCGAGCTTATTGGAAAACCCGCAGTCCCTTTTTTGATCAGCTGGGGAACTGGTTTACATAAAACCTAAACATGCATTCAGAGGAAATCCAGTGGGATTGTATTCTTTTTCTCTCAAGACCATTGACAGGCAACCGGTTCCTATGGTACTAAAGCTCACACGCTGATCTACGGCCTGTTGGTATGGTTTCCCCGTTCTGTTGGAGTAGTTCTGCCGGGGGGAAACTGCTGTGGGCTTTTGATCGGCTCAGGGTTGAAGCTCGCGCAAGCCGCCTCTCCCGGCTTGCGCTCTTTCGAGACCGCTGGCGAGAAAGAGGCGGTCTTTTCTGTTTTTTGCCCCAAATGGGGAAAATCAGCAATAGAGAAAGGAGGCAAAGTCATGGAGGGAGCCAAGAAGATCCTGCTTCAGGAGGCCGAGATCCCCAGGCAGTGGTACAACATCCTGCCTGATCTTCCCAGGGGACTTCAGCCCCCGCTTCACCCGGCCACAGGAAAGCCGGTGGGCCCCGAGGACATGGCGCCCATCTTTCCCATGAACCTCCTGGAGCAGGAGATGAGCCAGGACCGCTGGATCCACATACCAGAGCCGGTCATGGAGAAGTACCTGCTGTGGCGGCCCACCCCCCTTGTGCGGGCCAAGGCACTGGAGGAACGCTTGCAGACCCCTGCCAGGATCTATTTCAAGAATGAGGGGGTAAGTCCTCCCGGCAGCCACAAGCCCAATACCGCAGTGCCCCAGGCCTATTACAACAAGGTGGCGGGTGTGAAAAGGCTCACCACCGAGACCGGAGCAGGGCAATGGGGAAGCGCCCTTAGCTTCGCGTGCAAGCTTTTCGGCCTGGAGTGCAAGGTCTTTATGGTGCGCATATCTTACGAACAGAAGCCCTACAGGCGAATCATGATGCAGACCTGGGGGGCCAACTGCACGCCCAGCCCCAGCCAGGAAACCGAGGCGGGCAGGAAAATCCTAGCCCAGAATCCCAACTCCCCCGGCAGCCTAGGCATAGCCATCAGCGAGGCAGTGGAGGCGGCCGTCAGCCGAGAGGACACCAAGTACTCCCTGGGAAGCGTCCTCAACCACGTTCTTCTGCACCAGACAATAATAGGCCTTGAGGCCAAGAAGCAGATGGCCCAGGTGGGGGCTTATCCGGATGTGGTGATAGGCTGCGCCGGCGGAGGGAGCAATTTTGCAGGCTTGGCCCTGCCTTTTGTGGCAGACAAGATAAACGGCAAAGAGGTCCAGGTCTATGCCGTGGAGCCGGCATCCTGCCCCACCATGACGAGGGGGCCCTTTGCCTATGATTTCGGCGACACTGTTGGCATGACCCCGCTTTTGCCCATGCACACTCTGGGCCACACCTTTGTCCCTGAGCCCATCCACGCAGGGGGCCTTCGCTACCACGGCATGGCCCCCATAGTAAGCCAGTTGGTGGTGGACGGGCTTGTCACCCCAGTGGCGGTGCCACAGATGGAAACCTTCAAGGCCGGCATCACATTCGCCCAGACAGAGGGATTTATAAGCGCTCCCGAGACTGCCCACGCCATAGCAGTGGTTATAAGAGAGGCCCTTAAGGCTAAGGAGGAAGGGCGCCAGAAGGTGATCCTTTTCAACTGGAGCGGCCACGGCCTGGTGGACTTGGGGGCTTATTCAGCCTTTCTGGATGGGAAGCTGGCGGACCACGAGCTGCCCGAAGAAGAAATCGAGAGGGCCCTCAAGGACATCTCCGCCTTGCCAAAACCCACGGTCTGAGTTAAAAGCCAGTAGTATCTGGATGCCAATCCGGCTTTCTCGGGAGGCCCGGGCTTTCTAGGCCCGGGCTTCCTTGAGATGTAGCCGAAAGGTGAAGATCCGCATGGAGACGGGAGCCCTTGAAATCCGCTGTCCAAGGCTGGGGAACCAAGTGCCGCTGGCTTACTGCTACCAGCAGCCAGAGGGAAGACCTTGCCCCAGGATGCTCATCTGTTGGGAGTGGAGGCTGCCCAAGCTGAGGCAGGTTTTGTGCAAGTTGGTTCCCCCTGAGAAATGGGAAGCTTTTTTCGAGACCCCGCCTCAGCCCAAGGCTTTAGCCTTGGTGGAAGAGATTCGCAAGGCCAAAGCCGCAGGCCAAGAGGATGGAAATTCTGAAGGAGGAGAGGTACATGGCCCGTAGGAACAGGGAAGTCCTCCTGGGCAATGAGGCCATAGCATTGGGGCTTCTGGAGGCAGGATGCCAGGTGGTGACTGGATATCCCGGCACCCCCAGCTCCGAGATTCTGCCTGCGGCCCTTAGGATGAGCCGAAACTGGGGGCTCCCCCTTTATGCTGAGTGGTCCACCAACGAAAAAGTGGCTTTTGATCAGGCATATGCTGCTGCCATGGTGGGCAAGAGGGCCGCCTGTTGCATGAAGCAGGTAGGCCTCAATGTGGCCTGCGACTCTCTTATGAGTTCAGCCTATACAGGGGTGGAGGGAGGCTTCCTAGTGATCTCCTGCGACGACCCGGGCCCCCACTCCTCCCAGACAGAGCAAGACTCCCGACGCATGGCTTGGGTTGCCAAAGTGCCAGTGCTGGATCCCTCCTGCCCTGAGGAGGCCAGGAACCTGGCCCGAAGGGGCCTTGAGATTTCAGAAAGATTCTCCATGCCGGTGATGCTGCGTTCGGTAACCCGCCTAAGCCACGGCAGGCAGGATATAAGGGTGCAAACCTTTTCTCCAGAGTCAGGAGAGAACAAGGCCGCTTTCAAGAGGGACCCGGCTCGTTGGGCGGCAACTCCCAGATTCAGGTTTTTTCTTCACAAGGAACTCAACCGCAAGCTGAAAAGACTTGAGGCGGTTTCCGAAAGAATGGCCAGGCTCAGGGGCCAGTTCAAAGGAAAGGGGAAGACCCCCCTGGGAATAGTGGCTGGAGGGGTCCCGGCCCTGGTGGCCATGGAGCTGCTTGAAGAAGAGGGGCTCCAGGGGATCCCTTTGCTTGCTGTGAAAATGCCTTTCCCTTTTCCTCGCAAAAAGGCCGGGGAGTTCCTGGAGGCCTGCAGTAAAGTCCTGGTGCTGGAGGAGCCAGACTCTTTTTTGGAACTGCATCTGGCTGAGAGGGCTAGGGTCTTGGGCCGCCAAAGCGGGCATGTGCCCGAGGAAGGGGAACTTCTCCCTGAGATCATCTGGGAGGCAATGGAGAAGGCCCTGAGAGAAACTGGGTTAAGACCTGGATCCAAGAAAAACTTGAATGAGACAACCTTGCTGGGGAAAGCCCTTCAGGAGGCCCAGCTTCCAGGGCGCAGACCTACCTTGTGTGCTGGGTGTCCCCACAGGGCTTCCTTTTACGCCATCAGGAGGGCCTTTCCCAAGGCCATTTACCCCAGTGACATCGGCTGCTACACCCTGGGATCAAACCTGGGAGGAGTGGACACGGTTCTGGACATGGGCTCTGGTATCACCTTGGCGAGCGGCATTTACCAGGCCTTTCACCTGGACGGGCTGGAGCAGCCCATAATAGCCACCATGGGGGACTCCACCTTTTACCACTCGGGCACGGCCGCCCTCATAAATGCTGTTCACAATCGGGCCCGCTTTGTGCTGGTGATTTTGGACAATCAGGTCACGGCCATGACCGGTATGCAATCCACCCCGGCCTGGGACCAAAGGGCTGACGGCTCTCCAGGGAATCCTATCCCCCTGGAGCGTTTGGTGGCCGGCTGCGGAGTGGACTTCCTGGAAGTCTGCGACCCGTACGACCTAAAGGCCACTGTGCAGGTCCTCAAGAAAGCATGGGAAAGGGCCAACTCGGAACAGGGCGGGGTCTCGGTGGTCATAGCCAGGCACCCTTGCCTGCTTCACAGGGGCAAGAGCACAGAGGCGGCCAGCCCTCCCCCCATGGTCACAGAGCGCTGCAAGGCCTGCCGTCATTGCGTTGAGGCTTTTGAGTGTCCGGCCCTGGGATGGGATGAGGCCGGGGGACGGGCGGTTGTTCTGGAGTCCCTTTGCGTGGGCTGCGGGGTTTGCGTGCTTGTGTGTCCCAAGGGGGCCATAAAGCAGAAAGAGGAGGTGGCCCAGTGAATGTGCTACTTGCCGGGGTGGGAGGACAAGGGATCCTTTTTGTGACCGGGCTTTTGGCCCACCTGGGGATGGAAAGGGGCTGGCCGGTCTGCGCATGTGAAACCCATGGGATGGCTCAGAGGGGAGGCTCTGTGGTTTCGCACCTGAGGCTGGGGAAGAAAGAGGCTGGGCCTCTCATACCCAAGGGTAGAGCCGATCTATTGCTGGGACTTAACGAGGACGAAGGGTTGAGGCATCTGGCCTACCTCAAAAAAGGAGGGTGTTTGCTCCTGGAGCGCGGGAGGGACAAGCTTAGGCTTGCTGGCGTGGCCAGATACCTGGATTTCATGCACATCAAGGCCGTCTCTGTGCCGGCTTTCTCATTGGCCCAAGAGATGAATTTTCTTTTGGGGGCCAACCTGGTGCTGGTGGGAGCGGCTTCTGCCTTGGGCTGGCTACCCTTTTCGGCTGGGGAGCTGGAAAGGGGGCTCAAGGCCCTGTCCAAAAGCAATCTTTTGGAGCGCAACTTGGAAAGCCTGAGGCTGGGGCTGAAGAGCAATCCCGAGCAAGGGATGGTTTTGAGGGCATCCCCTGCAACCGCGGGGCTTGCGGCCCCCAAAGGCCCCAAGAGGCAAAGAGCATCTATTTACCGTTGAGATACTGAACCTTGTAGATGGAGTTGGCGGTCTTTATGAGAAGGGAGCCCATGTTTTCCCGCACGTCCTCCACAACGCTGGTTCTGAGAACCCGCCCTTTGCCTAGGTACACTGCGTAACGCTCCCCCTTGCGGGGTGGAGCATATTCCCAGCCCACAACAACCCCCTTGGGGTCCTGCCCAACGCTCTCCACCCGGGTCAGGGAAATCCGCCTGGTTAGGATCTCACATGTTCTAGCGTTTTCCACGCTCATTTGGCCCTCTCCTGCATTCCATGCAGTTCTATATTATGCAAGCCCCATGCCGCCCAAAAGCACCAAGATCTTGGCTGTAGCCAGAATAATTAACGATCATTGGATAATGAGGGCTATCTTAGTGACATATTTGGACAAACCGGTCCATACTCAAAAACTCCCTAATTTTCGCTTCCAGATTTGGTTCTGCTTTGAGTCCGGACAGGCCAAAGCGTGAGCTGAGGCTCTGGGGGCTTGAGCCCCCAAACTCAGAGGCTTTTCAGAATAGTCCGGGCTAGAAGGGGAAAAGCCTGTTACAAAATCGTACTTCGCGTTCCCATTTGGAACTCCCCTCTTGAATTCATTTGCCTGGCCCGCATTATTCACGATCAGTGGATAATACGGGCTATCTTTATGATATATTTGGACAAACTGGTCCATACTCAAAAGCACCCTGCTTATCGGTTCCAGATTTGGTTCCGCTTTGAGTTGGAATATCTCGAAGTGTATCGGGGGTTTGGGGGCGTGGCCCCCAAAGTCACGGGCTTTGGAGAATAATCTGGGCTGAGCATTGGAAAGCTGAACCCCACTTTCCTCATGAATGCCCATCCACAAGTCCCTGCCATGGTCTGCTGAGCTCCCCGTGCTCCTGGGCACAACCCTTGCGTATTCCATGGGTGCAAAAAATGTAAAGGGGATGTAAGCCATGGCTAACAACTCAATATTACAAAGCAATAATTCAAAATCTAGGGATAGTGAATCTACTGTGAGTTACGATTCCGTGCCGGCAAGAACGATTTTGAACAGATGGGGTGTGAGCTGGCTTGCAGGATTTCTGGCCCAGATTCTTGTGCCTTTTGCTGCTTTCCCTGCCATGGGGGAAAGCTTCAGGTTCCAGTGGGATCCCAACGCGGAGCCGGACATTGCCGGGTACAACCTCTACTATGGTTCAGCCCCCCGCCAGTACCAGGCCAATTTAGTCCTGGGCACTGATGTTTGTAACCAGCATTCTTGTACGGCCCAACTGGAACTGGAACAAGGGCATTGGTACGTGGCCGTTACGGCCCTTGACCAGCAGGGCAACGAAAGCGATTACAGCGAGGAGCTCCACGTGATTTCCGGAAACACTGAGCCCACCTTGATATATCCCAACGGGAGCATTACCTGGATCAGGGGTTGTACCTACGACATCCTCTGGGAGAATTTCACGAATACCAAGGTGACCCTGGAGCTTCTCAAGGACGGGGCCACTGTAAAGAAGATCGCCAAGGGCACTAACAACGACGGGGCCTTCTCCTGGGTCGTGAGCAAGAAGGTCTCACCCGGGGAAGGCTACGCGGTGAGGATCTCGGGCAAGGCCGAGACAGACTCATCGGATGAGACCTTCCGCATAGTCGCCCCCACGGTCAACACCCCCTCTAAAGGCGCCCTGGTGGAGAAATCCACGCTCCAGACCATAACCTGGGTGCCAGAGACCTTCTGCGGACCTAGTGTGGATATCATACTGCTCAAGGGTAGCAAGACTGCCCTCACCATTGCCTCCTCAGCACCCAATATCGGCTATTACGAATGGGAGGTCCCCGAAGATCTCAAGCCCAGCCCGCGCTATCGGATCAAGATAGCCTCTTCCTCAAACCAAGGCTGCTTCGGGTATTCGGAAGGGTACTTTGCTGCTCAGTGAAGATGCTCAAGCTGAAGAAGGCTTAAAAAAATCCTCTGGAGAGAAAAAGGCCATGGCCTCAAGAAGGATCGAGAAATCAGTAGCAGAGGGAACATCCAGATCTCTGCCGAAAGCCGGCCTGAGGCGTGGAAGCTTTTTTAAAGCCAGTTTTTATGTTCTTTGCTGTTTTTTGGGCTTCCTGGCCCAGCCCCATCACTGCCTTGGGGCCACCTTCACCCTGGCCTGGGACCCCAACACCGAGCCTGACCTGGCCGGCTATAAGCTCTATTATGGCACTGCCCCCGGGAATTACCAGCACACCATAGACGTTGGGAACCTGACTCAATACACCGTGGCCAATCTTCAGGACGGGGTCACCTATTACTTTGCAGTGACCGCCTACGACACAGAGAACAACGAGAGCGGCTATTCCAACGAGGTAAGCGGACGCAACAACCTCCCACCCCAGGCCCATGCCTCCTCCTCCATATCATCGGGCCACGCACCCCTGGCAGTGAGCTTCCAGGGCAGCGGAACCGATTCGGACGGCACCATAGTCTCCTACTCTTGGGATTTTGGGGATGGCGGCACATCAGCCGCCCAGAGCCCCTCCCACACCTACTCGGCTGCTGGCACTTACACGGCTCGACTCACGGTGACCGACAATGACGGGGCCACGGGTAGCTCCACTTTGCAGATAAACGTGCTTGCCCCCAACCTCCCACCCAGGGTCACGGCCTCGGCCACACCCACCTCAGGGCCCGCTCCCCTGAGCGTGGCCTTCTCAGCCAGCGCCACTGACAGCGATGGGGTGATTGCGAGCTACTCCTGGGATTTCGGGGATGGGGGCTCCTCTTCCCAGGCGAGCCCTTCCCATCAGTACAGCACTGCCGGTTCGTACACGGCCCGGGTCACAGTACGGGATGACGACGGGGCAACTGCCACTGCCTCAGTGCAGGTCACGGTCACTGCCCCCAATCAGCCCCCATCGGCAAGTGTCACAGCAAGCCCCACCTCGGGCCATGCACCCCTCACCGTGGCCTTCCTGGGCTCTGGGAGCGACCCTGACGGGACCATAACTGGTTACTCCTGGGCCTTTGGGGACGGAGCCACATCCACCCAGCAGAACCTCTCCCACACTTACCTAGCCGCCGGTACCTACACGGCCACCCTCACGGTGCGGGATGACGGGGGGGCAACAGCCTCCAAGTCAGTCCAAATAACTGTGTTGCCCCCCAACCAGCCTCCTTCCCTCACGGCCGAGGCTTCACCATTGAGGGGGGCCCCTCCCCTGACCGTCTCTTTCACGGCAACGGCCACGGACCCAGACGGCCAAGTGGTGTCCCTCACGTGGGACTTCGGGGATGGCTCCACATCCACCCAGCCCAACGTGCAACACTCTTACAATTCCGAGGGCACTTATACAGCCACGATCCAGGTCAGGGACGATGACGGGGCGATCCAGTCCAAGAGCTTCACTATAAGAGTCAATGCTGCCCCATCAGCCCCCAAGGGGCTCAAGGTAGGTCAGAAGAAATAGTAGCTCCCGTCCAAAAAGAGGGGGCTGGTGTCGGATCCCTCACCAGCCCCCTTTACCTGGGAGTTGAGCTGCAGCCCTGGCCCGCCTCCAATGTGGTCTCAGAGAAGTCTCATGGGGCCAAGATTGTGAAGCCCCCTGGCCTTGTTGTTGTGCTTACCTTGTTGGTAAGTGTGAGGTCATGAGCCCCCGGAGAGAGGCCTTTGGGGACCACAAAGCCAGCCTCACTGTGCCCTGTCACTGGGTTCATGACCCAGCTTACCACCTTGGCGGTTCTTCCCCCGATGATGACCTTGGCCTTCTTGCTTCCAAAGAATTTGCCCACCATCTTTACCCTATCCCCAGCTTTTCCAGCGATCCTGTCCAGCCATACAATCTCCGGACCCTTCACCTCGAACCCATCGGGGATGGTGATCACCTCGGCCCCTTTTGCTCTCTGTATCAGCACATCCTGAACAGCGGGTGGCAGCGGCACTCGCTTCAAATAGCACCTTATCGCTCCATCCTCCCAGCTCGTCACCTTCACAGGCATCCCCCCGATCAGAACCTTGCCCTTCTTAGCACCAAATCCTGAGCCCCTCAGGGTTATCTGGGTTCCCATGGTGCCCTCCGCCGGGTGAACATGGGCGATGATGTGAGAGCCCGTCAAGTTGACTTCGTAAACAGGTATGGCAGCGTCCGTAGAGTTGATCTTGAGAGTGGCTCTGCTGGTCTGCTCCGTGGCAGGCGTGTACACCACAGCCAATGAACAGCTCTCATCTGTGTTCAGAACCGATCCTTCACCTATGCAGGTGTTCTGATCAAGGCCAAACTCCGTAGAACCCGAGATCTCGACACCAGTCACCATTAGGGGAACTGCATCCCGGTTCGTGATCAGCAGCCTTTTCGGATCCGACTCGACCGTCAATGGGCTCTGGAACAGAAGTTTGGGGGGATCCCCCAGCACCTGGATCTGGTCTATTGCCCAGGAGCCTCTCGCCCCCGTAAACCTAAATCCCAGCTGGGCATCCATGGCACCTGCCAGTTCTGAGAGGTCGATTCCCTCCCAAATAGGTCCCCGGTCTTGGTCGAACCTGCAGATTTCGGCCCAGTTGCCCCCGCTGTCCTTGCTCCCCAAGACTATACCTGTGTTCCCCCCAACTTCTTCAAACAGATTGGCCATCCTGAGGGAGACGATATTGGAGAGGCTGGCGTCAAAAACAGGGGAAAACAGAAACTCATCTCCAGTTTGCTGGCACGAGGAGTTCACTGTGGCCCATGGGGAGGAGAAAGGATCCCCTATTCCAGAACCGCAGGTATCATCGGCGCTCCAGGCTCCTGCAATGAGCCAGGATTGCGGTATGCCCGAGGAAAAATCCTCTTCCAGAAGCACGGATCTGACTTCCATACCGCTTACCGTGGTGGAGGCGTGAGGTTCCGAAGGAAGCTCCTGCTGGTTCCCCACGTTGTCGGTGGCCAGGCTGAAAAAGGCGTAGGTGTGTCCTCTCTCCCCGTCATATGTTGCCGATGTGTCGCTGGTTGCGGCCAGCCACAGATTGAAATCCCCCCCGTCGATGGAAACGTAAATGTCCAAGTAGGACACACCGGAGCCCCCCGGGTTGTCCGCAGCGACCCACTTTACCGTGAAGCTCTCATCGCTGGTTGTGCTTGGCAAGGGCAGGATCCTGCTGGATGGTTTTCCGGAATCTATGGTGTTGGTCACCTCGTCGGTGGTAAGAGGATCATTCAGATCAAATATGATCATGGCCTCGTTTCTGACAGTAGCCCCGGAGGGAAGATCGGCTTTGGGATAGACTAGGAATGAGACGAAACCCTCTCCACAGCCCCCGCAGTGGCTATTGGGTGGAAGAAATCCGGCAAGGGGATCCTCTGGGACCCCTCCTGTGACTGGGTCCACGGACTGTATGACCCATGTCATGACACCGCTATCTGGTTCCAGACCAGCCTGGACTCGAACCGGATTTGGATCTGTTGATACCGATACGGTCGTCTCGTAGTGCTGCAGCCCAGGCGGGATGGAAATGAGTACCTTGTTGAAGGCCACCTCAACCAATTCCACTGTAGACCAATCCAGGCTGGGGGGCAGAATGTCGGTGATCACCACCTTCTGGGCCGGGGCAGTCGCGCTGGCCTTGTTCTCGAAATAGATCGTGTACAGAATGGATTCGTGGCCGGCGATGAAACCTTCACTCCCTACGCCCACTGTCATCTTCATGTTGGGATCTATGGATCCCAGACCAGTCCCAGAGCCACCACCCCCTCTGGTCCAGGTATGCTGAGGCGGGGGTGGAATCCAATGAGTCGGAGGTTCGTTCTCCTCCTCTTTATCGCAGTTCTCCATGGCCTTGAGAACCCACTTGTAAGCCGTGTCGCGCCGCGAGTTGGCCAGTTGAACTTGGCTTTCCAAATCATAGAGTTCCTTGTACATGGCCATGCTGTCCTGGTACATCTGGATGGAGGCACTGATCGTTCCCAGGAGATTCCCGAAAGGCCCCAGGAAGTCCATGGCCTTCTGCAGTCCAGGAATGTCCTTTGCCATGGTGATGATGCTGCCGATTCCCGTGACCACATTCAGGATGTTGTTCATCATGCCTGTCAGCTCTCCAGCCAGAGCCATTGGGCTCAACCCCTCCGAGGGGTTCTTGAACATGTCGATCAACCCCTGAATGCCTAATGTCCCTTGAACAATGCTGGAGCTTCCCCCAGTGAACCCGTTGATCAGGTTGAGTTGCACGATCTGTCCCTTAATAAATTCATAATTCTGTTTCCATTGCAAAGCCTCCGTGCCAGTCCTGGAGGCCCAGAACTCTTTATATATCTGTGCTGTCTCCTCAAGCTCCTCTATTGCCTTGGGGAATTTCCCGGTGAATTGCCAAGCGCCTGCTAAGAGCTGAGCCAGATTGGCCGCGGCGTTTCCGAGATTGCTCCAGAAAATCTCCTGTTTCGCCAACCACTTAGTGTGCCAGGCATCAAAGAACCCATCTTTAGCCCTCTGCCAGTACACAACGTCTCGCCACCATGCCCAGGCTGTTGAGCACTTTTCGATGTCTTTGGGCCTCGTAGGAAGCCGCCCACATGTGTCCTGGGGCTCTTGCAAAACCTTGGCAAGTCCATTTCGAAGCCAATTGGAAATCCTGTTGAAGAGCCCAGAAATACTGAAACCAAGGCTCCCCCAGTTAATCGGGTCGACTTTCCAGTCGGCATCCAAAACCAGGTTGTCCCGGACCTCTCCGTTTGCCAAGGATACGGTGGTGGAGGCCACCAGGAACCCCTTGGCAATCCCCTTCACCGTGTAGTTTCCCTCTGCAAGGCTTTCCATTACAAAACCGCCCAAAAGGTCGGATGTGGCTTTGGCTACTTTGATGCCGTCCTGATTCTCGGCGAAAACCTTGGCACCCAGCGGAATGTGCTGGGCTGTGTGGCCGACTCGACCCGAGATGGCTGCTGTGGCAAACGGCATCACAATGTCAAGAGTGTTTGTGCTACCTTCCTGGACCACGACGCCAGAGACCTGCACAGGGCCGTACCTGGGCCCTTGAGCATCGACTCTTCCATCCGCGATCAGGACTTTGTAGGAACCTGCTGGGAGACTGGAAAAGAAATACTGCCCAGAGTCGTCGCTGCTCGTCTTCCACCTGAGCCTCGGCTGGGCCGGGTCATAAACCACTATGCTCATGCTAGCCAGCGGCGATCCTCCCGGCTGGGTCACCTGGCCGGACAATGCCCCTGGCAAGCCCAGACTCACCTCCAGGGCATTGTCTCCCATCTCCACACGCAGGAGCACCTGCTGGGATGACTTCCCAGGGGAGTTGCTCTGAAGGAGATAATCTCCTGGGACTAGATTCTCAAACAGGATCTCCCCGGATGTAGGAATATCCACCCAACGCCCCATATCCAGGTCATCCGGCACATCAGCCCGCGACAACAGAGCCACCCCGCCGGTTGTCACAGGCTGGCCGGTTCCAGCATCCCTGAAAACCACCCGAAGAGTTGAGTTTGAGGGAAGAATGTCTGGCACCACTGTTTCACGGCCAGCAATCACTGTCACCTCTTGATCCGGGAAATACTCCTCAGAGCCGATGATCACCAAGCGGTAAGAACCGGGGGCAATAAGGGATATGAGGTACCTGCCTTCGCTGTCTGTGAGCACAGTCCCCAGTTCTTGTTCACCCGCCACCAGTGACACCCAGGCACCCTCCTCAGGCGTGATTCCATCCGATTTCATCACTTTTCCCGTGAGCTGCCCCACAGAAAGATCCACGTACACATGTAGGTTTTCGGCTGGCCCCGAGATTTCGACCGCCTGCCTATGGGACCCATCGGGTAGCATAAGGGTGTAACGCCCATCCTCAAGCCTCGAGAACCCGAAGCTCCCGTCTGGACCGCTCACGTCCCCATAAATGCGAGCCCCGTCAGGAAAGACCAGATATGTCATGGCCCCCCAGATAGGCTCGCCTGTGCCACTGTGCCGGACCAGGCCGTGGAGCCGTGAGGCTGCGCTGAGGGAAATGTTCAGAACCTCGTTGGTTCCTGCTCCGATGGTCACGGTGCTGGTTGAGATCAGGCACTCCCAACAGTCCACCTCGATGGTGTAAGTCCCGGGAGGGATATCTGTAAGGTTGTAATTCCCTGAAGCATCAGCAAAGGCCATGGCCAGGATCATATCCCCGTCTTTGAGGTAAACGATCGTCTCCTCAAAGGACACCTCACCGCTTAGACTCCCGCTCAAGCTCCCGCTGGAGACGAGGTTGAAGTCAACTCCCGAAGTCATCTCGTCCGTGCGGACGACCACGCCGCTGGCCACCTGCCTCACATGTGTCAAGTCGTCTGCCACGACCTGATAATTGCCCGGAAGGACCCATTCAATCCGGTAGCGGCCCTGCTGGTCGGTAACAGTCCATCCGTACGTCTCTAGGTCATCCAGTATACTTACTGAAACGTTGGGCAAGCCGAGTCCCGTCTCAGCGCTCCTCACTATCCCCTCAATGCCACCATACACATAGCGGGTGACGAGGTTCGGGGCATAAGTAGTCTGCCCTTCTACCACCGAGAGCCCTTCCACAGACACCGGGGCGAGCTCCTGACCGCTGAAGCTTACGGAATAGGTACCGGCTGGGAGCCCTCTGAACCGATACACACCATCGGGTTCTAACAGACCCGTGCAGGAATGCCCTTGGAGATCGGTGGCGAATATGGAAAAGCCTCCCTCTTGTTGGAAATCGAACCCCTCAGGGGCTATCACCCGTCCCACTATGCGTCCGCCCCCTCCCAAAATCCATGAGAGGCCCCGAACCGGACTACCCTCGCTTATGGTGACTGGTTGGGGAGGTGTTAGTGGGAGATAGCCTGCGAAGCTCAAGGTGTAAGTTCCGGGGGCCAGATTTCTGAAACGTACAAGCCCGTCTGCGGTGGATTCGGCCACTGCATACAACCCTTTTGTCTCATCCCTGACAGACACCATCACACCACCTAAGGGATGGAACACGTCTTGGTTGTAGACCGTGCCAGATAGATTCGTATCCAGCTCCAGGATGGAATCCCAGATGTAGTAGGAAAGGTTTTCCAACGGGTCGCCACCTCGTTTGCCTTCCCGAATGGCCCTCAAGGTGGCGGCGTCAGAAAGCACTCGAACATAGCCACCAACTGAATCATCATAGGAGCCCTTTACCTTTGTTTCCCAAACGGAATCCCAGGCAGGATCTGGAGAGGTTGGCCTGATGGCCGCTTTGATATCGTCCCAATTCATGACGTAGAGAGTGTTCTCCCAGACATACCAGACCTGTAGGTAATTCTCACCCTCCTTCCCCAAGACGTAGACCTCCTGGGCGTAGCTGCTCCCAAACCTGCCCCCCCGGAGAATGCCTGGGGGACCGCTCATGGAGATGGCCTGGAACATGACACTGTCCTGGTAATCCTCGTCCCGGCTCAGGCGCATCTTGTTACCCGTGGGGCTTGTGACTATGACTAGTGGGGCGTAAAGATCTCCCGGCCCATGGTTACTGTATTCTATTCTCGCAACAAACTCCCGCCCGGTGCGAAACCTCTCCGGGATTCTCACAGAGACATGGAAGTGTCTTCTAAAGCAATCACCATAATACTTCGGATGAGGACCCCCCATTGCCTCTCCCGAAACCTCATCTGCCTTGGCTCCAGCCACGGGAGTCGGCAACTGGCACATATCAACCTCGAAAGCACCACGGAGGGTTCGGCTCTCACCATCCTGTGTTAGCACAAGGTCATATAAGCTGGGGAAGGGGGGGGTTCGGAGCCAAAAAGTCGCGAAAACCAGTGAGGAGTTCTCGTAATAGACCCTTTCCGCCTGGATCTCGACATTGGTGCCTCCAAAACTCCCCCGGATCATGGCCCTCAACCCTGGCTTAAACCCTGAGCCCTTTATAGGGATGGTCAGGCGGGTCATTACTATGCCATACCAAATCTGCCTGGGATCCACGCCAAACTCGGAGCTGACATAGGCGCTTGTCAAGGTGAAAACCACTTCTGTGGAGGGCTGCGAGCGGGGGAGAAGCATCACATAGTACCACTCCCACAAGGTGCTATCGATCACCACTGTGGAGCTTGTGCTGTTCCACTCGGAGCTTCGCGCCCAGAAATTCCTCTGGGTGGGGACCTCCCCACGCCCAACATAAATCTCAGCCTTGGCTGTGGAGACAAGTGTTAATCGGACACTTTTGCCGCCCTCAGGACGAAACTTCAGGTACACAGGCTGACCAGCCCCCATGAATCGCCCTTTGACCTCGTCTCCAACTGTGAATTCGGGAACCTCAAGCCTAGTCTGAGTGGCAGAGACTCCCACGTTGTTGCCCGCGCCACGCCCCTCAAAGATCTCTCCGCGGCTGTTGGTGTGGATCTGCCAGTTATAAATTCCGTCCGTCCCCCCTGGAACCCTTATTTGGGCCGAGGCCACATAGGTCTCTCCAGGACCCAGGAGTATTCCCTGACCCACCAGGACTTCGGCTGCATGGAAAACCTCGGGGCTCCCCATGGGTACAATGGAAATGGTATCGTGCCAAGGCCCTTGAGCCTGTCCCGTCCCCAAGTTCGCAACTTGCCATTGCACCAAAACCACATCCCCTGCTTTCACGGTTGATGGACCTGTCACCCAATCCACCACCAGATCGATGGCAGATTCGGCCGTCTCCACAAACTCGAAAGCCCCCATGTCTGGGAAGGATCCAAGACCCGTGGGAAGACCGGTGTTGGGTGTCCGTGGATCATCATAGCGAGGCGCTCCCATGAGGTCGGTCTCTGGAGCCACAGTCCCATCTGCTGCATCGATACAGAGTGAGCGATAGTTAAGCCGATAATTACCCTGCCCCCTGTTCTTGTAAATTGGGTTTACAGAAATGTTTCCATCCATTCCAGTGCGATCGGCCGTGTTTCGATAGTTGACCGAGGCCGAACCCGCAGGAGCCCACACGTTGCTGTATCGGACCGAAGAAAGTGTCCCAAAGTCATATTGGATTCCTGATTCCAGGCTATTTGTAACTATGGTGTTTGTTACATCCAGAATTCCACCATGAATGAGCAAACCAATGCGGTTGTCATCCAGGGTACAATTGGTGACCTGAACCCAGGAGTTGGGGTGGGCGCAGATGGCACGGTCCGTCCCGGTCAGAATGCTGTTTGTGACCGCCACTGATCCTCCCCAGGCCAGAACGCCGTCAAAGAAGGCCTCCCTCAGGATGCTGTTTGAAATGGTCACCGAGGCTTGGCCTGCTGTTCGGATCATGCCGGTATTGTCCCAATTCCCGCTGCTGCTCCCCCCCCCGTAACTCAGATGGGCGTGTCGCAAAACCAATCGGCCACCATCCACATAAAGCCATCGCCAATCCCCGGCAGCAGGAGAAGTGCTGTTGCCATCCAGGTTCGTGTCCCCCCCGAGAGAGTCGTCTCTGACAGAGGTGAAATGGATGGGCTGGGCCACTTCTCCCTCGGCGATAAGGCTTCCTCCCGAGCTCACCAGGATCCCCTTGTACCGGTCGAACTTTATTATTGCTCCTGGCTCTATGGTCAAGGTGACCCCGTTTGGGACCGTCACATCCCCTGTCACGTGATGCACATAGGTGCTTGGCCAGGTCTCATCGTTGGCCAGTGTGCCCGAATGGGTGGTCTTGATGTAACGAGATGAGACGTATTGGTTGAGGTTGAGCTGTCCAGTTCCCTGAACGACCAGCCCATACCAGGAGCCTGGGATGGGACGAGACCGGCTCTCGTCCAGGTTTGTGTCTCCCCCTGCCGTGTCATCGGCCAGTGAGGTGAAAACGATGGGAAGATCCTCGGTCCCAAGGGCCTCGAGAATCCCGCTGCTTTCAATGATGATCCTGGTCCCATCCACAAACTTGACAGTGGCCCCTGGGGCTATGATGAGACGAGTTCCAGAGGAGACAATGACATCTGCCTCCACCACATGGACTTGATTTGCTGCCCAGGTCTCATCCGTGTTGATCCTACCCCGATGCCAAACCACCGAATTGTTAACCATGACGTTTCGGATCGCCTCACCAACGAAATGGGAGGAGGCGTATTTGAAGATGACCCTCAGCTCGTACAGCCCATCCGGAAAGGTACGAGTGTCCCAGTCGAGTTCTCCCATGACGGGGAGCCCCCTTCTCAGGATATGGGTTTGCCCTCCGCTGGATGCCAGGATCTCTGCTGTCAAGCCTGCGGGGTTCACGGCCAGGGCTTCCCATCCCAAGGTCTCTGTATCGTGCAAGACAGAGTCAGATGGACTCACCCACCTGAAAACAGGTTGGCTGGTGGTGTAGATGGTTCCCGCTGTTGCCCTATCCCCCCCAGGTGCCACAGTGATCTGATCCCCTGAAAGCTCCATTCTGTCCCAATAATAGACGGCTATCCTGCCACCCCCGCCCTGTCCACCGTGCGATCCAGCACCTCCATCCGCGCTGAGCTTACCGGTGCCCTCTAGGGCCCCGACATTTAGAAAGATCGAGCCCCCGGCTCCCCCGGCCGAGTTCCCACCTGGAGAATTGGTCCCATTTGCACTGATCTGGCCGTTCAAAAGAAGCAGGCCCAAAACATTGAGCCTGATAGCACCCCCACCTGCAGACCACCCGCCGTAAGCCCCGCCTCCGGCAGAACCCAGATCCACAGGCAACATGGCAGAACCATAGGGAGGGGCACTGTTCCAAGAACCGCGGCCTCCATGACTCCCGCCAACATTGTAATCGGGAGAGCCCCCGGGGCCGTTTCCCGTTGTGTAGCCCTGCCCATCGGCTGTAATCTTGGAGCCCGACTCCACAACCAACTCGGCAGCACTGATCGTCACCCCAACCCCTGCCCATGGTTCATTCAGCTTCCCGCCAGTGTTTTTGCCTTTTAGAACCAAGGTTGAACCCCCGGTCACCGTGAAGGTGCCGGCCGCATATATGGACGATCCACCCCCCACACTCACAACCGCGCCGTTATCCAGTGTGATGTTCCCGAAAACTGGGGAACTATCCTCGGGGAAGACGAACCTCTGGTAGATCGACAAGTTGTTTGGTGTCACGGAGGTGTCAAAAAAACCAACGGTTCCATTTTCGGCTCTACTTCCCCCTGCCGAGGCAGTGGTGGTGGTAAAACCATTAAAACCCGAGCCTTCTCCATAATAGACAGCTATTCTGCCCCCTCCGCCCTCCCCACCGTGACTCCCAGCACCCCCATCCGCACTGAACCTCCCCACCCCTGAAATCACCCCCGCAGTGACATAAATGGAGCCCCCGGCTCCCCCGGCCGAGTTCCCACCTGGAGAATTGGTCCCATTTGCACTGATCTGGCCGTTCAAAAGAAGCAGGCCCAAAACATTGAGCCTGATAGCACCCCCACCTGCAGACCACCCGCCGTAAGCCCCGCCTCCGGCAGAACCCAGATCCACAGGCAACATGGCAGAACCATAGGGAGGGGCACTGCTCCCCCCAGAACCGCGGCCTCCATGACTCCCGCCGACATTGTAATCGGGAGAGCCCCCGGGGCCGTTTCCCGTTGTGTAGCCCTGGCCATCCGCTGTGATCTTGGAGCCCGACTCCACAACCAACTCGGCAGCACTGATCGTCACCCCAACCCCTGCCCACTGTCCACCCACCTGAGAAGACCTGTTTTTCCCCCCAAGAAAAAGGGTGGAGTTGCCTGTGATTCTGATCGTACCTGTGGCCTCCAGGCTGGAGCCGCCTGCCAGTGTGAACGTGGCCCCACCCAGTACCGTCAGATGGCCCACCCGGTAGTCCCCCTCGGGCCACACAGTGTCTGAGCTGATGTTGAAATCAGCTAGAGAGTGTTGAATGGATAAACTTCTTAGAACGGGGGTGAGATCGCTTACGGCGCTTGTGAAGACCACCCTGTACTGCACCCATCTCTTGGGGCTCTGAAACCCACTGATGGATGAGCCTGAGGTGGTGTAATAGTCTAAAGGCCCCTGGGGCCCGTTCCAGCGAGCCGCTAGGAGATCCGACTCGGTCTCACCAGTCCTGATCTGGAATCTCAGGGCCGTTTGGACCGGCACATCCGCATCCCAGGAAAGGGTCTCGAAATTCGAGTAGCCGCTGGTGTCGTGTGGGGAAGACACAAAGCTGCCATGGCGAAAATGGGCCGCTACCTCCGGACCAACTGTCACGCTGGGCTCAGCAGCGCTGTACTTCCGGACCCTCACCCAATCCATTTTGAAATCGCTGTCTGGGGATTCGGTCCCCGCAAAGATCAATCGACTAAGATCTGAGATTGCAGATCCATGGGAACGGCTAAGCACCTCGATCCCATCGAGGCCCAAGATCCTCCAGACATAGTCGCTCTGGGTGTTCTCCCAGCGGATTATGTACCAGGTATTGGAGCTGAGGTTCACCCCGGTAAAGCCGTTCCAGTAAATGCTTGGGGAGAAGATGCCGTAATCGTAACCCGTGGGGGAGCCCATCCCGGGCTTCGCGAGGTACAGCCTGTTGCGGTATTTGGATGGGTGCTGGTACTTCAGCTCCACGATGAAAGGGGAGGCAATGGTGATATCCCTCCAGATGCTTGGAGTGCTGCCGCTGTCCAGAGTCACGATGCCATCGGCGACCGACACGGTGCTTCCACTTTGGTTCCAAGCCGCAAGGTCCTCGAAATCATCGAACAAATCAAAGGTGGCGGTCCCACTGCCGGCATCCTGGGCATCGGGGTTACCGTAGTGTAGATGAATCGTTTTTGTGGCCCCCGGGCCGATCGAGGGTACGTTAACCCACACTACCGCCTTTTGAGAGGCAAAATCCCAAGATTCCACCCAGTAGTTTAAAAAGGTAAGTCCGTCCGAGTCTGTAAAGCGGATATCCCCACCGTCCGGACGAGCCTTTGAGAAGTCGAAGTTGGAGCTGCTCAAGACAACCTTGATCTGGTAAAAGACGAGTGACTCCCCCCCCGTGTTATGGATCGCGATCTCCCGTCTGTACGAGAATGTCTCTTCCCCCAGCGTGAGCGCGCCATCCATCCCCGTGCCCGTTACCACGAGGTTTATTCCCACCCCGGCTTTGAAGTCGGAATCTGTTGTCTGGTCCCATGTGGAACCATCTGCGCTGCCCAGGAGCAACAAGAGAATGGACACCAAGGATGCCGGCCAGGTCCTCCAGTGTAGAGATGACATTTGGACCTCCCTTCTTTGGAAAAGGGCCTATTTTGCCGGTTTTTTCCTCCCAGCCTGCAACATTAAGAACGGCTGGATGATCCAGGTTGGTTCCTCCAAAGGAAGGGATAGATCACACCGCTTGCCATTGCCGCTCTGTACCCCCCCCGCCGGGGCACGAAGAGACCCTGCCCGCGCACATCTCCACGCCACCCAGGGGGAGTGCACCCAGGAGTCTCAGCGGCCCTGATGGGGGGTCCGGCTCAAAAGACGCCGGAATCCAAAAGTTGATTTTATCCGGTGTTAATGAATCAATCTTGTTTACACTGACCAGCCCTTACCTTGTTGAACCCTCTTGCAGACCTTCCCATTGAAAGGATCAGAAAAATTTTTTGTGGTTTTGATCAGTCTGACCATGCTTTGGATCTGTACTACTGTTTCAAGGTGACGAAGTCAACTCCCCCCGCCCTTCTCTCACCTTTTCTCCTCTCACCTGTCCTGCGTTCCAGACCTGTCCTCCTGCAGGCGATTCCAAGGAGAAGAAATGTGTGATTCACCGCCGAAGCGCGCCTCTCCCCCTGCCTTCTATCCCCAATGCGCCTCTCGGCGACTCTTCTTTCAACAAAGCTCAAAAGAGCACACTCACCCGAAATCCCTATTCGAGTCCCTCCCATTATTCACCCCCCAAACCTCCGCACTGATTCTACTCGACCTGGCTTCGCGGTTCAAACATTTTTTTGAATCTTTTTTGGGGCCCAAAAAGATCCTAGCCCCTTTTTTAAGTGATGCCTTTTCCCACATTCCCAGTAAGTGATCACAGGGTGACGGCGTTTCTCGGAGCGGCTTGGCGGAGGCGCTTTGATTTTCCAGGATTTGGACCTGGGGCCCTCTCGCCCGAAGCTAAGCTGAGGCCGACCGAGGGAGGGGGCAAGTATCCCCCGGAGGCCAAATCCTTTGGAAAATCAAGCGCCGAAGACGTGAAGCGGAGAGAAATGCCGTCACCCCCCGTGACCAGTTGCCATTCCCAAGGCCTTCCCCCGCCTAACTCTTGCGGCTGGGAAGTCCTTATGGGACAGCCGAGACCCGGTTGTATCCGCAAGAGCAAAAATGGCTCTTGATTCTTGTGCCCAAATTGCGTCATTTATAAGTTTAGAAATCAAATGGTTATCCATCAATTCTTCACTTGACATCTAAAACTTTGAATGTTAGGCTAAAACAGTTTTTGGCATCCTTGTAGGACCTAGGAGCCATCATGCTTGGGATGGCGATCCCCAGGTCGTTGCCCCCACCAGATCTGATGTGCTCCTTTCTCTTCCCCCCCAACTCTTTAGAATCGCTCTCTAGCAACAATTTTGCGGCCAAGCCCTTCTTCCGGCCCGGGCCGCTGTCCTCAGCCGGGATAGACCTCCCAAGCCCTGGCATTTTTCCTGCTAAAAGATCTGGGGTTAGAAAGAGGCTCTTGGCGAAAAAGCCCTCAAATCCTTTTGGGGCGCTCGTGTATGCAGGGCCTCCCGGGTTTTTTTTAGTAATCGCGGAGGGAATTTTTTGACTTATAGCGACAAAAAACCGACGCTTTTCAAGTCCGGTTTTCTTACCTTCATATGTGTTTGTTTTTTTAGCCTGGCTTTTGAGGCCAGAGCTCTTCAGGTTACCTTGGCCTGGGACGAATCCCCCCCGGAAGACTTGATCAAAAGCTACCGCCTTTATTACGGGAACGGATCTCGAAATTACTCTTCCTTCCAAAGAGTTACTTTGAGGGAGTGCTCCTTTGGGGTTTGCCAGCATTCCCTGGAGCTCACGCAGGGGCGCTGGTATTTCGCTGTTACCGCCGTCAACCATGAAGGGCTGGAAAGCGGCTACAGTGAGGAGGTTTGGGCGGACCTCTATTCTGATCCCAGGCTCCTTTATCCAAGCGCAGCAGGCATAACCTGGGCCAGGGGCTGCGTTTACGAAATCCGCTGGGCAGGATTCGAGTCTTCCAGTGTTTCCCTGGAGCTGGTGGGCCCCTCGGGCAGCTTCACTTTGAGCTCCTCTACTCCCAACGACGGGCTCTTCCAGGTGCGCATCAGGAAAAAGCACCCGATCGGGGGGGGATTTCTGGTGAGGGTGGAGGGGAGGCAGATGCCCCAGGAGTGGGACGAATCCCAGGAGACCTTTACCATCTTGGAGCCGCAGGTTACCACCCCCCAGGAGGGGGCCGTGCTTTCCAGGGGAGAGCTGGTGCCCATAAGATGGATCCCCCTCAGCTTCTGCGGGGATTCGGTCTCCGTGGATTTGCACAAGGGCTCCAGGCGGCTTCGCTCCATAGGCAGCCAGGTTCCCAACACAGGGGAACTTCTCTGGAACGTGCCTCGGGAGCTCAGACCGGGATCCGGGTACAAAGTAGTGATTCGCTCGGAGACTCATGGGGCTTGCAAAGCCGCTTCTCCGGGAGGGTTCGTGATAGAGTGACTCGCCGCGAGGCCAGAGGAGGGACGCCATGGAGAATTGCGCCTCAAGTGTTTTCCCCCAGGAAGCCCCCCAAGGGCAGGGAAATGAAATTCTCCGAGGGGCTTGCGGCTTCCCCCAGGAGGAAACATTGCCGCAGGACTCGCTCCAGCACGCCTGCCAGCTCCTGGAGGACCTGGAGTCGGGGGCAAGGTTCATGAAAGGGATCCTCCTGGGAGCCCTTCTGAGCGGCTCCATCTGGGCCGGGATCCTGCTCCTGGTTCTCTAGCCCGAATTGCCTGCTCTTGTTGAATCCGGTCTGTTCGGTCTATTTGGTCTGTTCCGTCTATTCAGTCGGGAACCCATGAAACAGGCCGAACCAAAAACCAAACCAAAACCCTAACCCATCCGTAACGGCTACTCCGCCCGGAGGGGTTTTAAGCACAGAGCATGCCAGGCCCGACACTCTGTCTTGGCACACCTCTTCCAATAGCCAATTTCATTGAAATCTTAGGCTTTTTTGTGACTTGACTGGTTCCCGTCCCCCGGGAGTCCACCGCCCCCTATCAGGGGCATGTAAAACATTCCGACACTTCCTTGGGGCTACACAGAGCGGTGGGGGCGGGGGTAAACCACAAGGGAGGGGGTAAACCCAAAGGGCGGGGGTAAACCCCGCCCCTACGGCAAATCATTGTAATTTCGATAGGTTGTATGTTGGGGGGACGTAGGGGCGGGCTTTATGCCCGCCCGCAATAGGTTTGGCCTTTGGTTTCGTAGGGGCGCATTTTATATGCGCCCGCAAAACAGGCCGAACCAAAACCCAAACCCACGGGCGGGGGTAAACCCCGCCCCTACGGCAAATCATTGTAATTTCGCTAGGTTGTATGTTGGGGGGGCGTAGGGGCGGGCTTTATGCCCGCCCGCAATAGGTTTGGCCTTTGGTTTCGTAAGGGCGCATTTTATATGCGCCCGCAAAACGGCCCGAACCAAAACCCAAACCCACGGGCGGGGGGAAACCACAAGGGAGGGGGTAAACCCAAAGGGCGGGGATGAACCCCGCCCCTACGGCAAATCATTGTAATTTTGATAGGTTGTATGTTGGGGGGGCGTAGGGGCGGGCTTTATGCCCGCCCACAATAGGTTTGGCCTTTGGTTTCGTAGGGGCGCATTTTATATGCGCCCGCAAAACGGCCCGAACCAAAACCCAAACCCACGGGCGGGGGGAAACCACAAGGGAGGGGGTGAACCCAAAGGGCGGGGATGAACCCCGCCCCTACGGCAAATCATTGTAATTTCGATAGGTTGTATGTTGGGGGGACGTAGGGGCGGGCTTTATGCCCGCCCGCAAAAGGGCCAAACCCAAACCCAAAACCGAACCAAAACCCAAAGGGCGGGGATGAACCCCGCCCCTACGGCTAAACCCGGTCTGGTCTATTCGGTCTGTTCGGTCTGTTCAGTCGGGAACCCGTGAAACTTGATATATCCGGCATTACCCACTGATTCTGAATAATGCAGGCTGGACAAATGTAAAAAATTCCGGCGTAGGTCCTGCCCTTTTTCCGTGCCTCCCCAGGAGCCATCAAGATCCAGACTTTTCTTTTTCGTCTTGGTAGCTGCCCCCGTAGTAGTAAGCACCGTAAGCATGCCCGTAGAGTTTCAAGGATTGCGGGGGCACGTCATTGAAAACCAAGGCTAGGATCTTTCCCTTGGGGAAGGCTTCCAAGGCCTCCTTGAGGCCGTTTCTGGGGGTCAGGTCGTGGCGCACCACAAAGACCACCCCATCTGCCATCCCGGCCAAAATGCGAGGCTCGCTGGTCAGAAGGGCTGGTGTTGTGTCCAGAACCAGATATGTCTCTTCCTGCCCGGAGTGGGTCTGATCCAGGAGGGATTTCATCCTGTCCGAGGAGATGAGCTCTATGGGGTTCTGCCTGGGGGATCCCGAGGCCACAAAGGAGAGCTTCCGTATGCCGGTTTCCCGGATGACACTCCCCAGCTCTGACTCCCCCGCCAAATAATCCGAAAGCCCGGGGGAGGACTTCATCCCGAAGAACCGGTGCAGCCTCCCGTGGCGGAGATCCGCGTCCACAAGCAGGGCAGACTCCCTGAGCCCCTGGGCGATGCTGGCCGCAAGATTGGCCGAGACCAGGGACTTGCCCTCCCCGGCCGAGGCGCTTGTGACAAGTATCACCCTGGGGGTTTCAGGGCCCGGGGAAGAGTGCAATATATGGGTCCTCAAACGCTTTATCTGCTCTACCACGTGCCCGTGTGCCTGGCCGTAAACCAGGAGCCAAGGGCTGAGTCTGACGGCTTGCCCCTCCCTGGGCATGGCCAGCACCGAAGCCATGGAAGCCACCTCAGCAGGGACCGGAGCGGCTTCCGACTGCTGCTCTGCCCCGGCCGATTCCGGTGACTCGGATTTAGGAAGCCCCTTATCCTTTTCGGCCTTCTGTAGTGCCTCGAACACCTTGCTCAAATCACTTTACCTCCCGTGAGCACAAGCTCCTTGAAAGAGGAGCCTTTTTCCTTCTCAGCCCTTCTAGAGCCGAGAATCTTCGCAGGGCTTCTTTGCGGCTCAGCCCGCCAAGTCCAGGAATCTTTTGAGGCCCGCCCAGACTCTGGGGATCCACTGGGCCCCTCCCCCCAGGGCAACCCAAGCCCCTGCAAAGGCCACAGCCAGCGCCCCTGCCGCCCAGACCCAGCGAGTCCCGGACTGCCTCCCCGAGTTCCTGGGCATGGTCCACTCCTGGACCAGGTCCCTCTCATCCCTGGGCCAAACAAGACTGCCCGCCCTCTTCAGCCCCTTCCCTTCCAGGTCGCCTATGACTTCCTTTACCACCGCCGGCTCAACTCTTTTTTTCCCCAGAGCATAGGCCGTGAGGAGGGAGTTGTCGCACACCACGTTGATGAGCCTCGGGATCCCCGAGCTGTACTTGTGAATCAGTGAAACAGACCTCCTCTCGAATATCTCCCCCTTGCTCGAGCCTGCCACCTCAAGCCTTCGCCTTATGTAAAGGGCGGTCTCCTGGCGGCTCAAAGGATTGAGATGCGCCCTCAAGCTTATCCTCTGTTTGAACTGCCTCATGCAGCTAAACTCTATGATCTTGTGCAGCTCCGGCTGGCCGGCCAGTATGACCTGGAGCAGCTTCTGCTTGGATGTCTCAAGGTTCATGAGAAGCCTTATCTCCTCAAGGATGGGAAGCCCCAGGTTCTGGGCCTCGTCCACTATGAGGAGCGCCCTGTGGCCTTTGGCGGCCGTGTCCAGGAGAAACCCGTTGATGCGATCCAGGAAAGCCGCCTTGCTGGAGAACTCCCCCCCCAGGTCAAACTCGTGCGCTATGCTGTGGAAGAATTCCATGAGGCTCAGCCTGGGGTTTATGATGTAAGCTGTCTTGGTGCCCTCATCCAGCATCTGGAGAAGACAGCGCACCAAGAGAGTCTTGCCGGTGCCCACCTCCCCGGTGAGCACCATGAGTCCCTTCTTTTCCTTGACCCCGTAAATGAGGCTTGCCAGGGCCTCCTTGTGCTGCTGGCTTGCGTACATAAAGGCCGGATCAGGAGTGATCTCAAAAGGCTTCTTCTCAAGACCGAAGAAGGACTCGTACATACTCTTTGCCTCGCACTCTCTTCCCTAACCGATTTTCACCCCAGAGCCCACCCACCCTTCCCAGCCTCTTTGTCTTTCCAACTCTTCACCCTTCACTCTTCATTCTTCACTCTTCATTCTTCACTCTTCACTCTTCATTCTTCACTCTCCCCCTCTCCCCCTCCCCGCCTCCCCGCGTCTTTCTTCTTTCACTCTTCACTCTTCATTCTTCACTCTTCATTCTTAATTCTTCCCTCTCCCCTCTCCCTCTCTCCCCGTCCTTCCTTTTCCCTTGTCCCACTCCTAACTGCTTCTCACCCAGCCCTTGTTTTTCTTTTCCGGGGTGCAGCCTCCTCCTTTATTTCTATCCTCGGCAATACGGCCACCACCTTGAGCCCGGTGAAGGCCTCCAGATCCTCCGGGTCCTTGAAGGATCGGTCCCTGTAATCCACAAGGAGCGCCAGCCCCAAGCCCGCCCCAAGCCCGGCCACCAGGCACAGTATTATCATCTTCCTCATGTCAGGCTTCCAGGGCTTGGCCGGTATCTGAGCCGGGTCCAGGATCCTGAACTGCTCTCCCTGCTGGCGCTGCTCCATGGCCTTGGCCTGCTCGGCCTCCAGCTTCTTGGCCAGCAGCGACTCGTAGAGCCTCCGGGTGTTGTCGTAACCCCGGGTCAGATCGGTCATCATCTGTTCTATCTGCGGGGCTGTCTCTATGCGCTCCTCGTATTCCCTAATTCTGGCCTTGAGCTTGGCCTCCTCTGCCTTGAGCTGGCGGATCTCAGACTCGGTGGCAGCCAGCTGGGCCTGCACGTTGGCGATCATGGTCTCTGTTTGATCAAGCCCACCTCTGCCGGCCCCAGATCTTCTAGTTCGGCTTTGCCCTTGGCTCCCTGCTGAGCCAGCAGGCTGGGCTGACCCGGCCTGCCTGGCCTCTTCAACCCTTTTTTTCAAGGCCACCACGTCCGGGTGTTTTTCAGTGTACTTGGCCCTGAGCTGGGCCAAGCTGGCCTCTAGCTGCTCCAGGGTGGTGGGCTGGCCCGGGCCTGCCGGAATCTCCTCCTGCAGCCCTGCCTGCTCGGCTCTTGCCGAGGCCGAGAACCTCTTTAGCTCAGCCAGCTGGTTCACATAAAGCACCTTTCTGTCCTCTGCAGAGCGTATGCTGTCGTTTAGCCTCTGGTATTGCATCTGGAGCTGCTGGAGCATGCCCAGGTTGGCCGAGACCTGCTCGGGAAGCACCCCCATGTGCTTAACCTTGAACTGGGCTATCTCCTGCTCCCTTGCAGCCAGGTCAGCCTCCACCTTTTTGAGCTGGTCGGCCAGAAAGGAGGCTGTGCTCTCGGCCTGCTGCTCCCTGAGCTTCAGGTTCTGCTCGATGAAGAAAGAGGCCAGACGGTTGGTGACCAGCATGGCGGTTTTGGGCTCAGAGTGGGAGAAGGACAGTTCGAAGGCATCCACGGTCTCCCTCCTGGGGCCCCCTTTCTGCCCTCTTCTCATTTCGATCTCTATGTTGGAGCGCATGAACTCCAAAACCTCATCCTTGGAGTAGCTGGCCTTCATCTTGGGGTATAGGTTGAACTCCTCTATGATGGTCTGCAAATTGGTGCGGCTCAGCACCTGGGTTGCAATGCTTTGCAGGCGTTCCTCCACTGTGGTGGTGACTGTGGGGCGGATGTACTCGGTGGGCACCCTCTGGGGCACCAGCATTATGAGGGTGGTGGACCTATAGAGCTTGGGCAGGTGAAAGACCACGGCCAGCCCCAGGCCCGAGACAACCACGAAAGGCACCAGGATCCACCACTTTCTCCTCCAGGCAAAAGCCAGGTAGTCCTCGGGTTTGGGCTTTCTAGCCAAGTTCAACATGGGTTTCTCTCCCTTTTGCTGGTGTCCCTCAAGGCACGATCACAGTATCCCCTGATCTTAAGGGCTGGTTTTCCTCCAGGGTCTCCCCTGAGACCACATCCTTGTAATTGAGGACCTTCCTTGTGGGCTTGTCCCCCTCTCGGCTCAGGATTATGAGCTTGTTGGAGGCCCACTCATTGAGCCCCCCTGCCATGGCCACAGCCTGAAGCGGGGTGACCGGGTGGGGGGACTCGTACTGCCCAGGCCTGGTCACGTTCCCTGTAACGAACACTTTGTACCTCTTGGGCACCTTCACTATCACCGTGACCTGTGGGTCGGCCAGGAAGTCAGAGAGCCTCTGGGTTATGGCCTTTTTCAACTCCACCGGGGTCTGGCCTGCGGCCTGGAGGTCGTCGGCAAGGGGTATGGAGATCTTGCCGTCCTCCCTGACCACCACCTCCCTGCTCAACTCGGGTTCTTTCCAGACATGTATGTCCAGCACGTCCTGGACAGAGATGATGTAGTCCTCAGAAGCTTGCGCCCCTTGTTTTTGCTGGGCGCTGCCCACAGGGGCCGCCCCCACTACTGCCGCGAGAACTGCTCCACCCAAAATCCAAACCAAGCTGGATCTTTTCATCCCTATCCCCCCTTTTTGCAGTCTTCCCGGCCTTTTCGGTCCTTTTCCCTCTTGTTCTTCCCCACCCTTATACCCGCAATAGCCCGTTCTTTCATCTTTTCCGCTTGCATCACATTTTATTCAATCATACAATGCTCCGGCGGAAGTTGCACTACCAGGAGGTAATACACGGGAGATCCGGAATTGGGAGCCCTCCCCAGGGTAAAAAAAAGGTTTTACTCAGAGCCGCTTCTAGCATTACTGAAGGTTTTCCTGGGCCCCTTTTGCCTTTTTTCAAGCCTTTGCGTTTCCCATGCCCAGCTTCGAACCGAGTGGCACCTGGATGCAACCCTCCAGGAGCAATACAACGACAACTTGAACCTCTCCTCCCAGGACCCCCAGAGGGACTTTATCACAACCTTTTCCCCGGGGGGGCAGCTCCTGCTGGATTCCAAGACAGGCCAGCTTCTATTCGACTACCACCTGAACGCCAATTTCTATGCCCGCAACAAAGACTTGAACTTCCTGGGCCACACGGCCAACCTGGATGCGCGCCAGGCCCTGGTGCGAAATCTAACGCTGCGCTTGCTGGACAACTTCATCCTTTCCGACGAGCCCAGGGAGGTGCTCCTGCCCGAGGAGCCCCCTCCCCCGGATGAGGTGCCAGGCCCCACGGAGTTCAGGGTGGGCACCCGCCTTACCCGCTCGCAGTATATCAGAAACAGCTTCCAGCCCAGCCTGGAGTGGCGCTACGACCGGGACGACTGGGTGATGGTGCGGTATCGCAACGAACTTTACCGCAATGACCAGGACACTACCCGCGATTCCACCCGCGACACAGCCGGTATCAGGGGGGAGCACTGGTTCGTGCCCCAATACGGCCTGGTTTACGACCTGAGTTACACCAAGGCCCATTTCGTGGAGTCCTCGGATTTTGACGGGCAGGACGGCACCCTTGCCCTGAGGCACAGACTGAGCCCCCACACCACAGTTTATGTGCAGGCCGGTTTCTCCAACAGGATCTTCGCCCAGGAGGAGAGCATAAATTATGTTGTTTACCGAGGCAGCCTGGGGGCCGAGCACGCCTTCAACCCCATGCTCTCCGGGGCGATTCGGGGGGGCTACTTCTTCCAGGTGCCAGAGGAGGGGAAATCCGACGGGAAGCCAGAGGGGGAGGCCTCCATAACCGTGCGCTGGCCCAGGTTCCAGGGCAGGGGTTATCTCAGGGGGGGCTACACCGAAAGCTACGGGGACTCAGAGAACCTGGGCTTCGGGACCTTCTACGCTGCAGGGGCGGCCTTTCAGTACCATATCTCAAGGCATCTTTTCTTTGCCCTGGACGGCTCTATGGGCTGGTATGAGTTCCCCTCCAGCGGGAAGAGAACCATCTGGCAGGTAAGACCATCTCTCAACGCCAGGTTGCTCAGGTGGCTTACGGCCTCCGCTGAATTCCAGCACCTAGAGCAGACAAGCGACACGGCCTCTCAGTATTCCAATAACAGGTTCTTTTTCCGCATCAGTGCGAGGTATTGAGGGGGTTACCGGTTACCGGTTACCGGTTACTGGTTACTGGTTACAAGTTAAAGGAAACCAACAATTGCCTACTGCCCCTGGCCCATATCTTTCTTGATCTTCTCCAGGAGTCCTGAGGCCTCGCCTTGTTCCGGGAAAGGCTGCTTCTGGCCCGCTTGCAGGGCCTTTTCCAAGGCCAGCTTGGCCTCCTCCTGTCTGCCCAGCTTGGCTTTGACAGCCCCCAGGTGGTAAAGCACCGTGGGGTTCTCGGGCATCTTCTCCAAAGCCTCCTGAATCAGGGGAAGGCCCATGGCCGGAAGCCCCTTTAGGTGGTAAGCCCAACCAAGAGTGTCCGAAACTGCTGGCTCATCCGGGGCTCTTTCCTTGGCCCTTTGGGCCATATTCAGGGCAAGGTCCAGGTTGCCTCCCTGTTGGAGCTCCATCCAGGCCAAGTTGTTGAGGGCAGGCGGGAAGTCCGGATCCAGGGCCAGGATCTGCTGGTAGGTCTCTTTGGCCTTGGCCTGGTTGCCCATTTTTTCGTATATGGCCCCCAGGGCCATGCGAGGGGCAGGGGCCTTGGGATCCTTCTCCGCTGCCTTGGAGTACATGGCTGCAGCCTGTTCCAACCTGTTCTCCCTGGCATAGAGCATTGCCAAGGCTATGTAAGGCTCGGGCCTTGTGGGGTCCAGCTCCATGGCCTTGCGGTAACTCTCCTCAGCCTCCTGGCTTCTGCCCAGGGCTGACATGAGAGCTCCTTTTATGTGATGAAGACGGGGGTTCCCGGGGGACTTGGAGAGGTGCTCCTGCACAAGGCTGCCTGCCTTTTCATCTTCCCCCTTTTTCAGGAGGTGGGCCACAAGCATCCTGAGAGAGCCAGCATCCTGCGGGTCCAGAGCCAAAGCCCTTGCGAACATCTCTGCCGCTTGATCCTCCTTTTTCTCGGCCAGGGCTACCAGGCCCATCAGATATGGGCCCTCGGACCTCTCTGGCGCCAGCCTGATGAGCTCTTCCAAGGCTTTCTTGGCTTTTTGGAGCTCCCCCTTGGCCATGTGAGCCCTGGCCAACATCTGCTGGGCCCTCCAGTTCTTGGGGGCCTTTTCCACCAGCTTTTGGGCCTGGGCAAGGGCCTCCTCCCTGGCGCCCGTGCGAAGGTGAAGATCCGCCAGAAGCTCCCTGGCCTCCAGGTGGTTGGGGGCCAGCTCCAGACACTTAACCAGGGATGTCTTGGCCTGCTGAATGTCCCCTTTCCCCAAAAAACTCAAAGCCAGGAGGAAATGGGCCTGGGTGAGATTGGGTGACTGCTTCAGGAGGTTTTGGAATCCGGCCACTGCCTCCTCGTAGCGCCTCTCGGCCAGAAGAAGCCTGCCCTCCAGCATCATGCCCCCCGGGTCCCCTGGGATAAGCTTTCGGATCTCCTCCACATAGGCTCTTGCCTGGTGGAACTCTCTTTGGGCCAGGTGGTGATCGGCCAGCCTCTCGCGGGCCGCCAGGTTTCTGGGATCCAGGTCCCTGGCCTCTCTGAACTGCTTTACCGCGTCATCCCTCTTCCCCAAGGCAGCGTAAAAATCCCCCAAGGCCAAGCGCAGCTCCGAGCGTTTGGGCTCCTTGGCCACGGCTTCCAGAAAAACCTTTTCCCCCTCCTCGGGCTTGCCTTGTGAGGCGTAAAGCCTTGCCAGGTCCCTCCTGGCAGCCAGGTTGTTGGGTTCCACACCCAGGAGCTCCAAGAAGGCCTTTTCAGCCTCTCCCTGGCGCTTGGTTATAAGGTACAGGCGGGCCAGGGCCAGCCTGGGGGCTGGGCTCTTGGGGTCTTTCCTTATCTCTCCCAGCAGCACTTCCTCGGTCTTCTCAGGTTCCCCCTTTAGAAGGTACATGGTTGCCAGGTGAACACCGGTTCCAGGCCTGTCGGGTTTGAGCTCCAGGCCCTTTTGCTGGAATTCTATGGCCTGGTCCAGCTTCCCCTCCACCATTAGGGCGTCGGCCATGAGAAGATGAGCCTCCAGGTTGGCCGGGTCTTTTTGGAGCACCAGCTCGGCCCTTTCCCTGGCCTTTGGGGCATCCCTACCCAAGAGATAGAGACGGCCCAGGCCCAAATGGGCCTCCAGGAGCCCCTCGTCCAGCTTGACGGCCTGGGAAAAAGCCCCAAAAGCCTCGGTCACAGAGCCCTTTCTCAAAAGAGCCAAGCCCAGCAGGTAGTGGGCCTTCCCATCCCCGGGATCCAGTTGCACAGCGTTTTTCAATTCTATGATGGCCTCTGCTGCCTTGCCCTGCTCCAGAAATGCGCTTCCCCTCTCCACATGCTTGGCTTTCTTGGCCTGCTTGTCAGCACAACCCGCCCCCATGGCCAAGGCCATTGCACAAAAAACCCCCAACCAAAACACCCCAGGCCTCCTAACACCAAAAGCCATCTCTCGCCTCCCCGGTGAAGCCTCCCTGAGATTGCCCGACTTCCCTGAGATGGGGCCGGGTCTTCGTTGCTTGATCAAGTTGTGCCGCTTTTCCAATATCCTCTTGGGATCTCTGTATAATTTGCGATCTCAGCCATAGGCCTCCCCGGGGGTTTTGGCTGCCCGGGGGCCCTTGTGCCTTTCCATGGCTTTCTAAAGTTCAGCTGCCGGCTTGCTGCCCTGGCCCCGCATTCTGTCTATGGGATCGAGGGGTCCTTGAGGCACCTGTAGCGGTAAAGAATCACCAGGCTTGTGGAGCGCTCCACAGCCCTTCCCTCCTCCCCAGGCCCTCTTTCAACAGCCTCCACAGTCAGGTAATCCTCCTGGTCCTCCGGGAACAGGGGCTCTCCCGGCTGGCGGCAAGGCACCCGGATCCCGCCTGGTCTGGGAAATACTTGCTGGAGTAAGGTGGGAACCCCCTCTGGGCTTTCAAAGACCGTTTCGGGTTCCTCACTGTCCAGCTGCTTGGTCACACGCACTATCTTTCTTCCCCTGGTGGCCTTGACCTTCAGGTGAAGCCTCGTCTCATCCAAGGTCCAGCGGCAGTCCGCATCCCTGTAACAGGTCTTGTCCGGGAGCCGAAAAGGAAGATGGTTGGTTCTCTCTTCCACGTAAAAAGGGGTCTCGGCGAAGCTCCCGTACTCGGCCACCCTAATGGTGGGGTTGTCCACATACTGCCCCATCGCAGTTCTGTGGGATAGGGCCAAGATGGCCCACAAAAAGGATCCCCACAGTCCCGCCCAACCCCAAGACCCAAGAACCCCTTTCCTTTCGGCCCTCACCACCCCTCCCGCATCTTTCTTCACTCTTCACTCTTCACCCTTAATTCTTAATTCTTCACTCTTCATTCTTCATTCTTCTTCACTCTTCACCCCGTCTCGGCGTCCCCCCGTTCTTCCTCTCCCCCATGCCCAGCTTCTCCATCAGGTCGTACAGGGTAGGCCTGCTTATACCCAGGGCCTGGGCGGCCTGGGTCAGGTTCCCCCCGCACCTGGCAATTGCCTTCTCCACCATCTCCCTCTCCAGGGCTTCCCTGGCAGAGCGAAGGTCCAGACCATCCGGGGCTGAGATTCCGCCTTTCAGATCCAAATCAGAGGCGGTTATTCTGGAGGCCTTGGCCATGATGACCCCCCTTCTGACCCGGTTTTCCAGCTCTCTGACGTTTCCTGGCCAGTCATAAGCCTCCATGGCCTTGAGGGCTCCTTGGGTGAAACCTTTGAGCTTCTTGCCTGACTCGTTCTTGAAACGCTCCAAAAAGGCATTGGCCAACAGCGTTATGTCCCCTGCCCTTTCTCTGAGGGGCGGAAGCTCTATGAGCACCACCCCCAGGCGGAAGTAGAGGTCCTCCCGGAAAGTACCCTCCTGGATGGCTCGGCTCAGGTCCCTGTTGGTTGCGGCCACAACCCGGGCGTCCACGCGGACCCACTCCCTGCCGCCAACTCTCTCGAAACTCTGTTCCTGGAGAAAACGCAGTAGCTTCACCTGGAGGCCGGGGGGGAGTTCCCCCACCTCGTCCAGGAAAAGGGTGCCCCCCTGGGCGTTCTCCACCCTGCCTTTCCTCTTGACATGGGCTCCGGTGAAGGCCCCTTTCTCATGCCCGAACAGCTCGCTCTCCAGGAGGTTCTCGGGGATGGCTCCGCAGTCTATGGGCACGAAGGGGCCTTGGGCCCTGGGGCTTAAGCCGTGGATGGCCTTTGCAGCAAGCTCCTTGCCTGTGCCGGTCTCGCCCACAAGCAAGACCGGGGCGTCGGTTCGGGCCACCCGCTGGATCCTGGTCCAGACCTCCTCCATGGGCTTGCTGGCCCAAAGCATCTCCTGGGGGGCACCCATGCGGGCCCTTGCCTCCAGGGCCTGGTTCTCCTCCTCAAGGGTCCTCAGGTGAAGGGCCCTCTTGAGGATCACCATCAGCTCCTGAACCTCCACAGGTTTGCTCATGTAGTCGTAGGCGCCCATGGCAACCGCCCTGAGGCCGTGCTCCCTCTCCTGCCTGCCTGTTATCACGATGACCTTCACCAATGGGTCGGCCTCAAGCAGTGCGCCCAAGACTCTAAAGCCTTCCTGCACCCCTCCTGGGTCGGGCGGGAGACCCAGATCCAGGGTGACCAGCTTTGGCCGGGCCTCTTTGAAGAGTTTGAGGGCAGAGGCGGCGTCCTGGGCAGTCTTTACTTCGTAGTGCTTGGCCATGGCCCACTTGAGCTGGGTGGCCAGCTCCTCGTCATCCTCCACAATGAGGAGCCGGGGCTTCGCAGGCAAAGTCATGGAGCGCCACCTCCTTCAAACTCTCTCACAGGCTCGAGCATACCGGGAGGTGCGAGCCGGGGCAAGTCCATTAAGGATGGTGTAGTTGGCCCGCATCATTCACGACCAGTGGATAACTCGGGCCAACGCTTTGGCTTGCAGACGCGCAAAAGCGCATCCCTTGGAGCCTAAATGCCTATCGGCACATAAACTAGGAGGGAAACACAGGGGCTTTTTTCAACCTGGATGACTCGGCCGGGTAACCCTACCACTTGAGCCCTGGCGGCTACTGGGGTTTGCGAAAGGCCGCCGAGCCCTTTTTCCTGGCCGCCAAGCCCAAAACCGCTAATCCGAGCCCCAGGAGAAGAAGGCTTGAAGGCTCAGGCACCCGGACCCTGCTTTCAGCATCGTGGGAAAAGGGGGCGAACCAGGTGACATCCACATCCTCCACATCCCCGTTGCACTTAATCTTGGTGTTGTATAGGTCAAAGTGGATGATGTAACCAGGTGCAAGCCCTGAGACATCAACCAGGAAGGTCACGTAATACATGCCTTCTCCTGTGGTTGGTATCGGGGCACCTTTAATGGCCCTTTCCTGGGTATCGTATTTTTGGATTTTCCAATCCTTGTCGAAATTGAAGCCGACCTCCCAGAAGTAGGTGTAGTAAATGCCGTGGCGAGGGAGATCTCCTGCGTCCCGAAGTTGCATTGTCGCTATCTCCAGGGGCGGGATTCCATAGGTCATTTCATCGGTCACATCTACCCGTTCGTCATCAAAAACAAAATAACCCAGATCGTTTCTGTCTGGCCCTGTTTTGGGCACCACCGCAGCCGAGATGTAATATGTATCTCCCGGGGAGTTGGCCCAATTGGGGATAAGGAAGGCATAAAGAGTGAAGGTGTCGGAAGGGGCCACTATGGTATCTTTGGTCTGGCCGTCGCCAGAAGAGCTGTAGGTCCCCCCGTCAATATCCAGCTGCAGGCTCGGGCAGCCAAGGGAAACCCCAGCAGCCCAGAAGGATAGAGCTGCACACAAGGCCGCAGCCGTCACAAGTTTGTTAAGCTTTAGAGTCCTCATCATCTCTGTCATCTCTCCTTGCTTCGAAGCTTTTGCCCTATTTTTATATCAAGAACCGTGCCAGAAGGTCTTGAGACTTGCCCGAGGGGAAACCCAGAGTGTCTTGCAGATGGGCGCAGTCTTTTATTCATAGGGCCAACTGGTTGATCTAATAAGGTTTTTTTGATGGACTGTCCGACAGCTTCTCAGCCCGGCATCCCAAAGGCTTTTGTGACAGGGAGACTCTCTGCCCGGGCCTGCCCGAAAAACAGTAAAGAAATCCGACACCCTTGGGGCCCGTTTGGAAGCCAAGTGGCAACACAACCCAAAACCCCCAAACCCGGGCGGGGATGAACCCCGCCCGTGGGTTTTGGTTTGGGTTTTGGTTCGGCCCGTTTTGCGGGCGCATATAAAATGCGCCCCTACTGTTAACGGCCACCCATATGGAGCCAAAGCGGGGTCAGCTAATGGAGCCACTAGATGGCCACGTAATGGATCCACTTCAGGGCCACCTAATGGAGCCAGCCGGAAGGGGGCTCAAGGGGTCTCGGAC